>ERZ870052.83-NODE-83-length-31673-cov-25.244651_pt1 | contig 31673 bp, 27 predicted proteins | sample MGYA00520889_ERZ870052 | MGnify/ENA primary metagenome ERZ870052 (study PRJEB32232, sample SAMN07284988) | human gut metagenome | biome: human-associated habitat; material: feces | host: Homo sapiens | place: Tanzania | collected 2014-08-14 ...
TTACGGAATCCACCAGGTTGAAACCGATGATTTCTGCCCAAGTCATGTTCTCTCCGTCGCTATCAGAAAGATGACGAGGGAAAAAGACCTCGCAACCCGTATAGTTGCGTGCCTGCTCCTGGGTGTCGATGTCCTCAAACTTCACGAGCACATTCTCATCGTTCTTGAAGCGATACTCCTCCAAATAGAAAGGTACGAGGATGCCATCGATGTCGAGCACCAGATACTCAGCATCTACTCTGTCGAAAACATCATCGGTGATGGCGAAAGTAATCTCGCCCTTCACACCATGAGGTTTGCCCAACTTACCTATCTTATATACTTCGTCTCGTCTAATCATATTACTTTGAACTTTGAATTTTAATCGCAGACACGGGTAATCTTGGCACCCAAAGCATTGAGACGCTGTTCGATATCCTCGTAACCACGGTCGATTTGGGCGATGTTGGCGATACGGCTCGTACCATTGGCACTCATCGCAGCAATCAGCAAGGCAATACCCGCACGGATATCAGGACTGGTCATTCTGCCAGCACGCAACTTAATCTTATGGTCGTGACCTACCACTACGGCACGGTGAGGGTCGCAGAGAATAATCTGGGCTCCCATGTCGATAAGCTTATCCACGAAGAACAGGCGGCTCTCGAACATCTTCTGATGGAAGAGTACGCTGCCACGAGCCTGCGTTGCCACCACCAGGAGTACAGACAGAAGATCTGGCGTAAGTCCTGGCCAAGGTGCATCTGCCAGCGTCATGATGGTTCCGTCGATAAAGGAATCTACCACATAGTGCTTCTGTTCAGGGATAACGAGGTCATCGCCCTCTACCTTCACCTTCACGCCCAGACGGCGGAAAGCATCAGGAATGATACCCAGATTCTTAACTGATACATCCTTGATGCGGATGCCCTCGCCACACATGGCAGCCATACCGATGAAGGAACCCACCTCTATCATATCAGGCAGGATGCGATGCTCGGCACCATGCAACTTCTTTACGCCCACGATGGTGAGCAGGTTGCTGGCAATGCCGCTAATCTGCGCACCCATCGAGTTGAGCAGATGACAGAGCTGCTGGATGTATGGTTCACATGCAGCATTGTAGATGGTGGTGGTACCTTCTGCCAGCACCGATGCCATGATGATATTGGCAGTACCCGTGACCGAAGCCTCATCTAGCAGCATATAGCAGCCCTTCAGCTTCTTGGCCTGAATCTGATACACATTGCGCTCCTCATCATGCACAAAGCTGGCACCCAGATACTTGAATCCCAGAAAATGGGTATCAAGACGGCGACGACCAATCTTGTCGCCACCCGGCTTGGCGATGGTAGCCTTGCCACATCTGCCAAGCAAAGGTCCAAACATGAGCACGCTGCCACGAAGCGAAGAACACTTCTTGACGAACTCTAGACTGTCGAGATATTCCAAGTTCAGCTCATCACTTTGGAATGTATAGTCATGACGACTGTTTTGGGTAACCTTGACACCAATTTCCTTGAGCAACTTGATGAGGTTGTTCACGTCCAGGATGTCAGGCACATTGGTGATGCGCACTGGCTCATCGGTAAGGATGGTGGTACAAATCACTTCCAGCGCCTCGTTCTTGGCTCCTTGTGGCGTGATGGTACCCTTGAGCGGATGACCGCCCTCTATGATGAAAGACTCCATAGGCTTCTCTATCTATATCTTATTATAAAAAGGTGATTACTTTTTCTTCTTGTTATTGGCTGCAGCATTACGGGCTGAGGCATCCTTCACTTTCTCAAACTCAAAGGTGTCGAGATTCAACTGAATCCTGCCATCTGTGAATCGGGCCAAGTCGGAAGCCACCTTCTGCTCGTCGCAGGAACCATGACTCCACTGAACCAGGTTGCGATGCATCTGGTTGGCAGTCAATCTCACCAGTTCATCACGCTCCTCACCAGGTTCCATGGTCTTCAACTTATCGAAGATTTCGAAAAGCATGGCTCCATAATGGCGCACAGGAATTCTCTGCATCGGATAATCTATCGGTGCAGGCTTCTTGGATATCTTCTCGGCATCCTGTACATCATAAGGGTAATCAATGTCGAGCTGAAAACCGCTCATGATGGCGAGATGGTCCCAAAGCTTCTGTTCATGGTTCTCCACGCCCCTGTTTTCCGGGAACATGCGGTCCATGATGACGATGATGGCTTCAGCACAATGCTGGCGCTCGTTGCGGTCTTCCAACTGCACACAATAGTCCACCATCTGCTGAATCTCGCGTCCATACTCTGGCATAACGAGTTTCTCTCGCTGCGTATTATAATCTAATCCTTCTTTATTCATATTTCAATTTTTGTAAATTCATTCAAGGCCGCCAAGCCCTGCGCACTAAATTAACTTCTTAGGCATCTTGGCAACAAAGTCCTTCAAGTAGAAAGGAACGAAGTAAGCCACATCCTCAAACTTTCCTTCCACAAATCGCTTCTCGGCAAGCGGAGCCATGTTCTTTGCCAATGGCTCTATGCCTTCCACGAGGTGGGCATTAGGATGGTTGATAGTCTCCATGCACTTGGCTGCACCGTTTCCGAAGAAGTATACCTGGTGCTTGTCAAGATACTCCTTGTAGGTATCAGCATCCACAATATCCGCCTGGATAGGACGAACCACCTTCAGGGCGCGGTCGAGCACTTCGGCATAAACCTCCATGCGGCGGGCATCGAGCATTGGTATGATGAGGGCGTCTTCCTCCTCTGGATGTTCGCCAAGCAATACTGGCACTGCCATCAGTTCGAGGGTAGGAACGGCGATGAGTTTCACGCCTCGTCCATAACAGATACCCTTTGCCATACTCACTCCGATACGCAATCCGGTATAGGAACCAGGACCACAACTTACAGCCACAGCCTCCAGTGGAAGACCATGGGAATCGAGGAAATCAAGAGCCTCATCTACATACACACCCAACTTAACAGCATGGTTAGGACCAGAGTGATCTTCCTTGTTAAAAATCACCTGTCCACTATCACTAATAGCCACTGAGCACACGTCCGTACTCGTCTCAATATTCAATATACACGACATAATTAAAAAATATATTCTTAAATAAGGTGCAAATATACTCATTTTCTCGCTTTTTTTTGTACTTTTGCAGAAATTTAACGTGAAAGATTATATGATACAGTCAATGACAGGCTTCGGAAAAGCTACCGCGGCCTACAAAACAAAGAAGATTAATGTAGAGATAAAGTCATTAAACAGCAAGAATCTTGACCTCTCTACACGTATCGCTCCTCTCTACAGAGAGAAGGAGATGGAGATTCGTCAGTATATAGCTAAGAGCCTGGAAAGAGGCAAGATTGACTTCTCTATCTGGATTGAGAAGGATGCAGCTACAGATGCTACACCTATCAACAACGCGCTTGTTCAGAATTATTATCAGCAGATCAAGAAAATATCTGCTGAAACTGGCATTCCTGAGCCTACAGATTGGTACAGCACCTTGTTGCGTCTTCCTGATGTAACAACCAAAACTGATGTGGAAGAATTGACCGACGAGGAGTGGGCAGTGGCAAAAAATGCAATTTGCGAGGCTATCGGCCATCTGAGCGACTTCCGAAAGCAGGAAGGAGCTGCCCTGCAGAAGAAATTCACCGAGAAAGTGGATAATATCCAGGCTCTCCTTGCCAGCATTGAACCATACGAGAAGGCACGCGTGGAGAAGATCCGCCAGAACATCGTAAACGGTCTGCAGCAGATTCCGAATGTGGATTACGACAAGAACCGCCTGGAGCAGGAGCTCATCTACTACATTGAGAAGCTCGACATCAGCGAGGAGAAACAGCGCCTTGCCAACCACCTGAAGTATTTCCGCGAGACCATGAATGAGGAAGGTCATGGTGTGGGCAAGAAGCTCGGATTCATCGCCCAGGAAATGGGCCGCGAAATCAACACCACCGGTTCAAAGAGCAATCAGGCTGAAATGCAGAACATCGTGGTGAAGATGAAGGACGAGTTGGAACAGATTAAGGAACAGGTGCTGAATGCTCTCTAAAGAAAACAGCTCCTCCAAAGAGCCCCCGTTCCAGGCGAATCCTTCGCCTGGCAAAAGAATATATATAAAAAAGAAAAAGGAAAAAATGAAGAACGGATTATTAATTTTCAGCGCCCCATCGGGTAGCGGCAAGAGTACCATCGTCAACTGGTTGATGAAAGAGCACCCAGAGTTGAAATTGGCTTTCTCTATCAGTTGTACCTCTCGTGTCCCTCGCGGCACAGAGCAGAATGGAGTAGAGTATTTCTTCCTGTCTCCAGAGGAATTCAAGTCCAAGATTGAGGCAGATGAGTTCCTGGAGTATGAGGAAGTTTACCAGGATAGATTCTACGGTACCCTGAAGTCGCAGGTAGAAAACCAGCTTGCCAAGGGCGAGTCGGTAATTTTCGACGTAGATGTAAAGGGTGGCGTCAATATCAAGAAGTTCTATGGCGAACGTGCCCTGAGCATCTTCGTGCAGCCTCCTTCGGTAGAAGAACTGCGCCGCCGTCTGGTAGGACGCAACACAGATGCTCCAGAAGTAATAGAGCAGCGCCTTGCCAAAGCGAGCTACGAGTTGACCTTCGCTCCTCAGTTCGACCACGTAGTCGTAAACGATGACCTGGAAAAAGCTCAGCAGGAGGTTTATCAACTCGTAAAAGCCTTCTTGGCTGCAGAATAAAGGCCAAAGCAGCCCGCTTTGCTAATCATAAAGTTCAAAGTTCAATGTTCAAAGTTCAAAGTAAGAAGGTAGGAATCTTTGGCGGCAGCTTCAACCCCATCCATACCGGCCACATCGCATTGGCGAAAAGCCTCTGCGAGAAGGCGGGGCTGGATGAAGTGTGGTTCATGGTCTCCCCTATGAACCCATTCAAGAAAGCTGCTACCGACCTGCTCGATGACCACCTGCGCCTGGAGATGGTAGAAAAGGCTCTGGAGAATGAACCCCAGCTGAAGGCATGCGACTATGAGTTTCGCCTGCCCAAGCCTTCCTATACCTGGCACACCCTGCAGGCCATCAGCAAGGATTATCCAGAATATGAGTTTACACTATTAATAGGCGGCGACAACTGGGCAGCATTCGATAAGTGGTATCACCACGACGATATTCTTGCCCACTACCCTATTGTAGTCTATCCCCGCCAAGGCTCCAGCATTGGCGAAGTGCCTGCCGGCGTTACCATCGTAGAAACCCCACTGCTCAACATCAGCAGCACGGAGATACGCGAATGCATCAAGGCTGGAAAAAGCATCGAAGGTATGGTTCCCGAATGCATCGAGAACCTCGCCATCAAAAACTATCAGGCGCTCTAAGTCTAAAAAGAGTGCCCAACATCTATTCTCTAAAAAATAGCAAACATCATCAATAGAAAGCTATGAGTTGGAAAGAAATCATCAAGAACTGTCTTAGTCTGGCATCAGCCCCTATCAGGCGCAATGCCAACTTCTTTGTGTCTATGTACATCCTGGGCATGGTAAGTTCACTCATTACGATTCCAAAGAACGGAACGCTCTACGAGAACATGTTCCTGGAGCTGTTCCTGGATCTCTACATCGTGAGCGCCATCCTCGCCGTCTTCCCGAAGAAGGTGCGCAGGGGACTGCGTGTCATATTATACATTATATTATATGTCACGGCAGCCGCTGATACCTACTGCTTCGTGAATTTCGGTTCCACACTCAATCCTTCTATGCTGATGCTGGTGGGAGAAACCAACAGTTCCGAGGCAAACAGCTTCCTCTCTGCCCTCATCTCTGCCGAAGTGCTCTTCAGCAGTGTGGGCTGGATTCTGCTCCTGGCGCTCCTGCAGATACTCATCGTCATCTTCCGAAAACGGCTCATCAAGATCTACGTCTTCCTCGTTACCGTACTCGAACTGGCATCTCTCAAGAAACGACTGATGGCTATTCCGCGAATGACGGCAGCCATGCCAGCCACCTTCGGTATCCTCTGCCTGGCGATCCTCATCACTTCCATCTGCACCTCCTGGCATAACAAGGAGGCTTACCATAAGCTGATGTCGGGAAGAACCATCGGAGAGGTAGAGCATACCCTCACAGAGAAAGATCACGCCGTGCTCTATCTGCCTATCTACCGACTCCACTTCAGCATCTATGCCAACCAGCTGGCAGCGCATCAGATTACCCAACTGATTCATGCTGCCCACGAGGTGAAGGTAGATAGCTGCAGCTTCCGCTCGCCAAACATCGTGCTGATCATCGGCGAAAGCTACGGTCGCCATCATTCACAGCAATATGGCTACTTCATGAAAACCACCCCAAAGCAATCGGCGCTGGAGAAATCGAAGAAACTCACCAAGTTTACAGATGTCGTGACCTGCTGGAACCTTACCAGCTTCGTATTCAAGCACATGCTCTCCACCTATGTGGTAGGCGACAAGGGCGAATGGTGCGACTATCCGCTCTTCCCGGAGGTTTTCCGCAAGGCAGGCTACAACGTAACCTTCATCACCAACGAGTTCCTGCCACAGGCAAAGGAGGCGGTATATGACTTCAGCGGCGGCTTCTTCCTGAACAATCCGGAACTGAGCAAGCTGCAGTTCGACCACAGAAACACCGAGCTGCATGCGCTGGACGATGGACTGCTGAAAGATTATGATGACAGTCTGAAACAATACAAGACCGACCATAATCTCACCATTTTCCATCTGATGGGCCAGCACGTGAACTACAAGCTGCGCTATCGCCAGAACCAGGCTAAGTTCTGGGCAAGCAGCTACGAAGACAAGCGCCCAGAACTGACTGACGCCCAGCGCAAGGTATTGAGTCATTACGACAACGCCACCCTCTACAACGACTCCATCGTGGCAGAAATCGTGAAGCGATTCCAGAAGGAAGATGCCATCATCATCTATGTGCCCGACCATGGTGAGGAATGCTACGAGGAAAACCGTGGCTTCATCTGCCGCAACCACTCTGCCAACATCGACTGGAAGCTGGCACACTATGAGTTTGAGATTCCTTTCTGGATCTACTGCTCAAAGAAATACATCCAGAAACACCGCGCCATCTACCGGCAGATACGTGCCGCCAAGGACAAGCGGATGATGACGGATGCCCTGCCGCACCTGCTGCTGTATCTTGCCGGCATAGAAACTCCGACCTACAAGGAGGAGAACAATATTCTGAGTCCGAAATACAACGAGATGCGCCCCCGCATCCTGAAGAACTCAGCCGACTACGACAAGCTGCGGGATGAATATCTCAAGACGCAGGCTAAGCTGGAAGAAAAGAAGCAAGACAAGAAAAAAGATAAGAAACAAGGTAAGAAACAAACAAAGAAAGGAGCCAGGAAATGAATCAGAACATACTTTCTAGAAGTGCATGCAATGCATTGAGAGGACTTGCCATCATCGGCATCTTCCTACATAACTATTGCCATTGGCTAGGTCCGATTGTCAAGGAGAATGAATATCAGTTCTTCCAGCACAACGCCGACTGGCTGCTGCAGGTGATGGCGAATCCCGACATCAACCTGCCTATCCATCTGCTGTCGTTCTTCGGCCATTACGGAGTACCCGTATTCCTCTTCCTGAGTGCGTACGGACTGGTGATGAAGTATGAAGCCAAGCCTCATCTTTCTGCCGACCAGCAGGCTCAGATGTACAATATCTCGGGCAGGAAGCAATTCTGGAGCATCAGCTGGCGCGAACCTCTGCGCTTCATCCGCTATCATTATCTGAAGCTCTTCAAGATGATGATTGTGGGTTTCATCGCTTTCACGATGATAGACTACATCACTCCGGGGCCACGCCATTACGAGGTGCTGGGCATCGTATCGATGCTGGGTATGTTTAACAATGTATTGCCAAACCCCGACAACATCATCTGGCCAGGGCCTTACTGGTTCTTCGGTCTGATGCTGCAGCTTTACATCGTATATCGACTGCTGCTCTATCGCCGTCATTGGGGATGGACGGCAGGATTGATGCTTCTCTGCATCGGCATCCAGCTGCTGCTGGGCTTTGACAATCCGGAGAGCGAGGCGATGAACCGCTACCGCTATAATTTCATGGGCGGTATGCTGCCATTCGGTCTGGGCATTCTCTACGCCCGCTATGGCGAGAAGATTCTGATGACCTTCCATTCTCCTGTAACCAATATCTTCGGCTGCGTATTCTGCATCTCGCTGATCTACAGTCTGAGTCTCAACATAATAGGATGGACCTTCGTGCCATTCTTCATCTGTCTGCTCAGTGTGCTTGTAGCCGATTTGCTACAGGAGGTAAGTTGGCTGTCGGGCATCTACAAGGTTCTGGAATGGATGGGCGTCATCTCAGCCGCCCTCTTCGTCACCCATCCCATCACGCGCAAGATATTCATCCCTATCAGCCGTTATGGAGACATCTATGCCGGGCTGCTGCTCTACATCATTGCCAGCATCGGCATAGCCTGGCTCTTTACCCAGCTGATGAAGAAGATACCCAACCCGAAGAGCTAAGTGTTAGAGAGCCTACCCCCGTTCCAGGCGATTCCATCGCCTGTCCCCCTAACAAAGTTTAAACAAAAAAGAAATATCAGATGAAGTGGAAGATAAAAGACATAGAACTGGCGAATATCAGCAGATATCGCGGTGAATTGATGGGAGCCGCCATGCTCTTCATCATTCTCTTTCATGTAGCACTGCCTAGAGAGAACGCTTTCTTCGGATTGCGCCGCATGGGCAATGTAGGAGTAGATATGTTTCTGTTTCTCAGTGGCATCGGTCTGTGGTTTTCCTGGATGAAGAATCCTTCTGTCAAGCATTTCTTCATCCGCCGCTACCTGCGTATCTACCCGGCGTGGCTTATCATCGCCTGTCTCTACTACATCCCCCGATTCCAGGGAGGAGACCTCGAGGCGTGGATCAACCTGATAGGCGAGATTACCATCAACTGGAATTTCTGGCGATACGATGAACTTACCTTCTGGTATATCCCAGCCACCATGATGCTCTATCTCTTCGCCCCAGCCTATATGGAACTCATCAAGCGCCACCCCATCTACAAATGGCTGCCGGTGGTAATGATCATGTGGTGCATCCTGGTGCAATACGTCACACCGATTCATCAGGCTGTAGGTCATCTGGAAATCTTCTGGAGCAGAGTACCTATCTTCTTCATCGGCATCAACATGGGCGAGATGGTGCGCCAGAAGCAGACACTTGATGGTGCCAGCATCTGGATGATATGGCTGATGTTCCTGATGACGCTGCTCGCAAGCATCTTCCTGGAACAGGAGAAACACGGTATGTTTCCGCTCTTCCTGGAGCGCATGCTCTACATCCCACTCACCATCACGAGCATCCTGCTCCTGAACCGCATCTTCCGCCGTACCCCAGGATGGTTTAACCGCAGCTTTATGCTGGTAGGAGCATTGAGTCTGGAATGCTATCTCATCCACATCCACTTCGTGCTCCATTATATCGAGCCTCATCACTTGGGATACTGGCCTACCTTTATCCTCTGCATCGCCATCACCCTGCCACTCTCCTGGATATTGAGCAAGATTGCAGAATGGATTTCAAGGGAACTATCAAAGATTATTAAATAAAAAGAATCATCTAAGATTAAATAAAAGAAGTTTTTATGAACGAGAATGAAATAAAAGACAGCAAAGGCTTCGCTGCCTTGATGCGCCTGATCCGCCCGAAGCAGTGGATCAAGAATATGTTTATCTTCGTGCCACTCTTCTTTGGTGGTGCCTTGTTTCATACAGATGCCCTGCTGGCGGGTCTGATTACTTTCTTTGCCTACAGCTTTGTCGCATCGAGCATCTATTGCTTCAACGACATCCATGATGTGGAGGCAGACCGCCGCCACTCGGTGAAGTGTCACCGCCCTATCGCATCAGGAGCCGTGAGTATCAGGCAGGCTTATGCTTTGATGTTTCTGATGCTCATCCTCTCGATGGGTGTATGCTGTCTGCTCGATTCGTGGGAGACGATGGGAATCATCGCCTTCTATTGGGTCATGAACCTCTGCTATTGCGCCAAGCTCAAGCAGTATGCCATCATCGATGTGTGCATTGTGGCATTCGGTTTTGTGCTCCGCTTGCTGGCGGGTGGTGTCGCTACGCATATCATACTCAGTAAATGGATTGTGCTGATGACCTTCCTCATCACCCTCTTCATGAGTTTTGCCAAGCGACGCGATGATGTGCTGCGTATGGAGAAGACAGGCGAGGCGCCACGCAAGAATACGAGCCGATACAATCTTACCTTCATCAACCAGGCTATCACCATCACGGCATCCGTTACCCTGGTTTGCTACATCATGTACACGGTGAGCCCTGAAGTAATAGAGAATTTCCATACCGATTATCTCTATCTTACCAGCGTATTCGTATTGGTAGGTTTGCTGCGATACATCCAGATTGCAGTGGTTGACCAGCAGAGCGGCGACCCGACCAAGATTATCCTGCGCGACAGAATCACGCAGTTTATCGTCCTTGCCTGGTTGCTCTCCTTCCTTATCCTTATCTATATCGTATAAGAAAGAGTAAATCTAAAAGAAGAACAAGAAATGAAGAAGAAAATATATTGTTTTGATTTCGATGGAACACTCACTACGAGTGATACCTTGCTCGAATTCATCAAGTATGCCAAGGGCAGAGGCCGGTTTCTGATGGTTTTCCTGATGTACAGCCCACTGCTGGTGCTGATGAAACTGCACCTTTATCCCAACTGGAAGGCAAAGCAGCAGATCTTCGCCCACCTCTTTGCCGGCATGCGCATCGAAAAGTTTGATGCACTCTGCCGTGGCTTCGCTGAAGAAAGCCAGCATCTGCTCCGTCCGAAAGGCATCACCCTGCTGCACGAAGCGCTGGTGGCTGGAGCCCAGGTTTTCATCGTAAGTGCCAGCATCGACAACTGGGTGCGCCCTTTCTTTGATATCCGCAATCTGAAAGGTGTTCAGGTACTCGGCACCCAGATAGAAGTAGAAGACGGCAAGCTGACAGGGCGATTTAAGAGCAACAACTGCTATGGAGCCGAAAAAGTACAAAGAATTACGGAAGCTCTTTCTATGACCCAAACATCAGATACAGAAGATAAGACCATCTCCGACCGTTCTCTCTACGAGATAGAAGCCTTCGGCGACAGTCGTGGCGACAAGGAGATGCTTGCCTTCGCAGACAGAGGGCACTACAAGCCTTTCAGAGAATAAGCCATTCTTAGAAATCATGTCAGAAAGACAAGTCACAGAGACAGAAACATATAAATCAGAAGGAATCAGATGAAAAGAAATACCGATCTCGATTTTATCCGAGCCATCCTCATTATCCTCATGATATTGATTCATATCGTGAGCTTCGGCAACGCATACCCTCATCTCAAGGCAGGCATCCTATCCTTTATGATGCCTACCTTCCTTATCATCACGGGCTATCTCGTGAATATTGAGAAGACCGGAAGACAGATGGGAAACTATCTGAAATGTCTCGCCCTGCCCTATGTCATCATGGTGACAGGTTACTCTGTACTTTCCTACTACATGCCGGTGAGAGATGGCATCACTGAGCTCTCCCTCTCCCAAATAGGCGAGAAGATCTTCATCACTTCCATCGGTCCCTATTGGTTTATCCAGACTATGATCATCTGCGGAACGCTCTATTACTTCTGCTTCTGTGGAAGGAATTGGAATGATTTACGCAAGAATTATACGAAAAGAGATACCTATGCCAGCCTTTTCGTCTTCGCCGTAACGCTGCTCCTGATATCAGAAACCCCAGCCCTATCGGCAAGCGCAGCTGCCTATTACTTCATCGGTGTGGTCATCCGACAGAGCAAAACGGAATGGAGCAGGCTGTTCCGCCACGAGTTTCTTGCCATTTTCCTATGGATTTATCTGCTCTGCCACGAAGACTGGTACAACTGGGGAAGTCTAGCTATCGTCTTCTCCTGCTGGTGCTGCATCAGCACCCTGCTGTTCCTGCAACACCTGCTCGATACTCCCGAACGCTTCAAGGATTTCAGCCCGAAGATAGAAAAAGTGTCAAGGGTGACCAACAGAATCAAGGACACCTTATTATATATAGGGCGCAACACGCTGCCTATCTATCTTTTCCATCCCATCTTTACGATGGCTGCGAAGTTCTATCATCCTCTCTTTGCCTGGGACCCGAGCGAGATCTCGTTTGCAGCCGTCACCGTTATCCTTGCCATTATAGGCAGCCTGCTCATCGCCAAGGTAATGGAGAAGACCAAACTGGCTTATCTCTTCGGAAAGGAAAAGATATTAAGATAATTCAATAAAAGAATAGAACCATGAATATCAAGAGAAAAATAAACAATATGGATGAAGCCAAGCGGGAGAAGTTGGGCGAGGTCGTCAGATTCGGAATTGTGGGCGGACTGGCTACGGTACTGCAATATGTCATCTATCTGGCTATGATGCCGGTGCTGAGCCATTTCATTCCACGAATGGGTGATCACAGTCTGGCTACCACAGCCAACACCATCGCCTACATCGTGAGCTTCATCTTCAATTTCATCGCCAGTACCCGATACACCTTCAAGGTAAAGGCAAACGCCAAGCGAGGTGCCGGCTTCACTCTCTCGCATGTGGTAAACTATACGATGCAAACTGCCTGCCTCAACCTCTTTGTAGGTCTAGGACTCGCCAAACAGTGGGCGATGATTCCTACCCTCTGTATCTGTATCCCCGTTAATTTCCTATTAGTAAGATTCTTCCTGAAAAAATAAAAGAATCTCCGAAAACTAGAAAGAGAAAGACAAAGAGATGATTCCTCTCAAAACTAGAAAGAAATAGATAGATATGAAAAAGATATTCGATATTTTCAAGATCAAGAAAGAAGAAAGATGGCTCGCCCTGGGCATTTTTCTGGCGCTTGCCGTTCTGAATGGGGTGGTGATAGCCCGCTATGCCAGTCATTTCACCCTCATCACGGATGATTATTACAAGAATTTCATCCGCCACTTCTGCGTATCGGGCTTCGACCCGCTTACCTACTGGGTATTGAGCGACTGGAGTGCAGCATACAATGTATATCGCCATCCGCTGCTCGCCTTCTATATGTATATTCCTTACCTCATCAATATGGGTCTGATGAAACTCACAGGCTACAACTGTGCCCTTTTCATCGCTGTAATCATCCAGATATTCTGCGGATTCTATGCCACCCTCTTCCTGAAGAGAATCTTCCGGGAGGTAATGGATCTCGACAAGACGGCATCTCATATCCTCACCCTGCTGTTCTTCTCCTTCGGATATGTGATGGTCACCTGCATCGTGCCCGACCATTTCGTCATTTCCATGATGCTGCTCATCCTGGCACTCTACGTATCCGGTCTCAGAATAAAACATCACCATCCACTCAAGATATGGCAGAGCGTGGTATATTTCATCCTTACAGCCGGTACATCGCTCAATAATGGATTGAAAATCTTCTTCTCTGCATTCTTCGTAAACGGAAAGGGGTTCTTCCGCCCGAAATATCTTTTCCTAGCAGTCATCCTGCCAGCCGCCCTGCTGTGGGGTTTCTGCAGATGGGAATACCGCGTCTTCGTATGGCCTAACGAGATGGCACGCAAGGAACTGAGAGCCAAGAAAGCGGCAGAGAAGAAAGCCAGACAGGAACGTATGGCACAGATCAAGCATACCCGTGATTCGCTGACAAACGACTCCATCAAAAGAGGCTTGAAGATCATCTCTGCTCAAGAGATAGCCCAGAAAGCCAAGAACGACAGCATCCGGAAGGCAAAGCAACTGGCCAAGAATGAAGCCAAAAAGAAAAGGGACCCTAAGCAAGGTGCCCCTATCATGAAAGGTGAATTCATGAACTGGACGGATGCCACAAGCTCCCGTACACAGTCTATCATAGAAAATCTGATGGGCGAATCTATCCAACTGCATCAGGATTATGTGTTGGAGGATGAATTGCGTCATCGTCCGATGTTCGTGAAATACCGATACGCCATCAATTATGTTGTAGAGACAGTCATCATGCTGCTGTTTGTTGCCGGCATCTGGGCGGGCAGAAAGAGCAAGTATCTCTGGCTGGTGATGTCGTATTTCGGTCTCGATATGATGCTGCATATTGGCCTCGGCTTCGGTCTCAACGAGGTATATATCATGACCGCTCACTGGATATACGCCATTCCGATAGCCATCGGTTTCCTTCTGAAGCCAAAACGACAGCAGCCAAACCAAGAGCTGCAACCCCGACAACTGCTCTACAGCCGTTGTCTGAAAGGCATATTGCTCGTCTTGGGTCTGTCGCTGCTGATATACAATGGAGTCCTGATTATCGGATATTTCTGCTAGGCAAACTAAGTCAAAAAATCAAGCACGCTTATTCTCATCTAAGTCTGAGAGTAAGCGTGCTTTTTATTTTAAGACAGAGATTAGGCGTGTTTATCTCTTCCAATCATCTTGCGCCATCTGCGAGCCATCGCCTTGAAGATGCTGGAGAAATTACCATATCTCAGATTCAGAAAGAGTTCTTCCAGAGAGCGTGACATCTTGATGAATGGGTGGCCCCAGGCATTGATCTTGTACACCCGCTCCTTGAAATCTATGTTTTCCACCACATATTTAGGATGTTTCAGCGGAAACTCCAGTTCATGGCGCTTCATGGTGAAGATTCTGCGATAAGCCTTCGGAGTCGTCTTCATGCTGCCCGAGAAATGGGTGGAGTCGTCAGAGAGACCCAGATTATTGATCAGATTCCTGCATGGCATGATGGCAAGGCTGGAATTCAGCAGCATCGAAGCCCAGAAGATGCTTTCATAAAACTCCTTTCCACTATGGGCGTGATCCCTACACATCGGGATGAAGTCCTTACGGAGCCCACGCTGGCGAACCACCGATTCCAACTGTCGCATCGCCTGCTTATCGCGCAGAAAGGCATAGTCACCCTCCCATTTATCCACCACACGGCGCCACGATGCCCATCCCCAGATAGAGAAGACAGAAGTAAAGAAATAGCTGTCCTCGCAGTCGGGTGTCACCTCATCTTCATTGAATCCGGCAATCATGGCAATACGCTCATCGTGCTCATAGCGGTCGAGCATCTCCTTGCAGAAAGGGAAGAAAGATTGGGAAGGCACATCATCATCTTCCAGCACGATACACTTATCCACAATCGAGAAAGCCCATTTCTGTGAGAGATACTCCGATGGATCGCATCCCTGGTTTTGGGTCTGATAAGATCTGTGCACCTCGCACTCCCAATCAATATTCTCATCTGATGCTATCTGCCGGCATGCCTCGATACCCGGCACATCCCGCTCACCTCTTGCTCCATCCTGATAGAGGAACAACTGGGCTGGACGAGCCTTCTTCACCTCGTCAAACACTTTCTGGAAATTGTCGGGACGATTGAAGAAAAGCATCAATACGGCGACATCAATCTTAGCTGGCTGTTTCATATCTATGATATTCATTAACGATACACAATTGTCGGAATCTGTCATCATCCGATTTGATGAATCTATCATCATCCGATTTTTGGAGACAAAGATAACCTAAAAAGCAGACAATGCCAAATAAACCGCCACAAAAAAACAGCCGGAATGAAATATTTCCTCATTTTTCTTCCCACAATCAATTTTTTACACTAACTTTGCAGCCAAATTAAGAATAAAACGATGAAGAATATTTTTAAAATCAAGAAAGAAGAAAGGATTCTTGCACTTGTTTCGATGCTGGTATTCGCCAGCTTGAATGCCGTGCTGATTCATTCCTATCCTGCAAGCTTTTTCAAGGCTGGCAAACTGGGATTTTGGAGTATTTTCTACAAACATTTCACGGTATCCGGTTTCGATGCCTACTCGTATATCTTTCTTTCCAACGAAAAGATATACTTTGAGTTGTCACGCCATCCGCTCTTTGGCGCCCTGCTCTATCCTGGAGCCTGTCTCAACGACTGGCTGATGGGCTGGACTCATCACAACTGTGCCACCTTCATCATGGCAGTGATGCTCGTCGTCAGCGCCACTTTCTCTGCCGTCTTCTTCTTCCGCATCTGCCGGGAGCTCATCCAGCTATGCCGGTTGGATGCCTACATTCTCACGGCATTCTTTTTCTCCTTTGCCTCCATCATGCTCACCACGATGGTACCCGATCATTTCTGCTTTTCCATGCTCTGTCTGCTGGTCAGCATCTATATGGTGGGAACCTGTATGGCACAGGGCAAACAGCTCAAGGCATGGCAGGCTAGTCTGCTGTTCCTTACCACGGCAGGAGTATCGCTGAGCAATGGCGTAAAGACCGGTATCATGTCGCTTTTCAGTAATGGCAGAAAGGTGTTCTCACCCCGATTCTTTGCCATCGCCTTCATCCTCCCGCTCCTCATCATGGGCGGCAGCTTTTACTATCAGAACGAATACATTGTCAAGCCTCAACAGGAAAAAGGCAAGGAGATAGAAAGAAAACTGATGCCGAAAAGACCTGATATTGCCCAGAAGAATGCCGTTCACGATGCGTGGATGGATGCTCATCGAGGCAAATCGGTATCTGATATGCCATTCCTGAAATGGACCGATGTTTCTACCCCACGAATGGAATCCATCGTAGAAAACCTCTTTGGAGAAGGCATCCAGCTGCATCAGAAGGAACTGCTCAAAGACCTAAGCGTATCGCGCCCAACCTTTATCCGATACGATTGGGCCATCAGCTACATCTTCGAGGCATTCGTATTCCTGCTCTTTGCAGCCGGTGTATTCTACAGCAGACACTCCCGACTGATGTGGATGTGCCTGAGCTGTGCTGCATTCGATGCCTTCCTGCACCTGGTGCTCGGTTTCGGACTCAACGAGGTATATATCATGGCAGCCCACTGGATGTTCGTCATCCCATTCACCATGGGTTATGCATTCAGAGAGGCTCAGCCCAAGCTGGCAAATGCAATGAGAGGACTCACTCTCTTCCTCGCCATCTACTTCTGGGCATACAATGCCACTTTAATCATCACGCATTTCTTATAATCCGGGGAGAGATCCCATACGGGGATTCCCGATAAAAATATAAAGAATATGGACTTTTACAAAGAAATCAAAGAATATAGCCAGCAGAATCTGCGGGCATGCCAACTCAAGCAGCTGGCTATTCTGGAAGAAATAGACAAAATCTGCAAGCGCCACAAGATAGAATACTGGCTGGATGGAGGCACCCTGCTCGGAGCCGTACGCCATGGCGGTTTCATTCCTTGGGATGACGATATTGATATCGGTATGTCGCTGGAAGATGAAAAGCGATTCGAGGAGATTGCTCCCAAGGAACTGCCCGACTGGCTCTATCTGCAGACCCCGGAATCGGATCCGGGAAGCAAGGAACCTATCACGAAGATACGCGACTGCAACTCTCTCTATATCGAACAGGGCGATGATTTCTGCCAGCCTTATGTAAAGGGAATCTTTGTGGATATCTTCCCATTTGTGGATTATCCAGACATTCCCCGTTCGTGGATCAAGACCTTGACAAAGGGTATCTCCAAGAGTTATTCCATCCTGAACCACCGCCACACTTACTCTCTGCGTTCCTTTGCTGAGTTCTTCTATTTCGGAGGTAAGTATTGTCTGTGCAGTGCATTATGGAAGGTAGTAGGCTTGTTCGGAAAGAAGACCCGTTATTCTGATGTTCCTTTCCTGAATGGCCGAGGTATCTCATTCGACAAGAAGGCTGTCAAGCCATTAGGTACCATCAAGTTTGAGGGCAAGGAATTCCCTGCACCATGCAATCCCGATTCCTACCTCACCGACCTCTATGGCGATTATATGAAGATTCCACCAGTAGAAAAGCGCGAGTTCCACTCGATATTCATCCTGCCAGAACTAAGAAAAAGAAGTTAAGGAGTTAAAGAAGTTAAAGGAGTTAAGACGCATGTCTTGTTGTTTAAAACTACACCAGAAGACTGTTGTCTTAACTCCTTTAACTCCTTAACTTCTTTAACTTCTGAACCTACGGATTTGGAATCATTTACTGCAAAGCCTGGATGGTATGAGCCAGACCATCCTTTAATAATGTAATCGGCTTCCAGCCCAGAGCTTCCAACTTATCCGTAGCAAAAACAGCCTTGGTGATAGGAGTGGTATTGCCATGACTGGCATCATCGGGAATATCAAAGACCACCTCTCTGCCAGCCAGATCAGCAACTGTTTCTGCCAAGGTTCTGATGCTTACATTCGACTCCTCATTGGCTATATTATATGCCTCGCCGTTCCCGCCCTTCAGCAGGATACAAAGCAGCGCCATCGCACAATCCACCACATAAGTCCACGAACGGAACGCCTCCCCCTTACTCTTCAGTACGATATCCTCGCCACGCAATACATTGCGGATAAACTGGGCATAAACACGATTATCGTTCTCTGTAAAGAACGGACCGTAGATATGACTCGGACGGGCGATGGACACCTCTATGCCATACTGATGAGCATAGCAGATACAAAGCGTCTCGGAAGCACGTTTTGCCGAAGGATAGCACGCCCTCACCGTAGTAGGATCGATATACCCGCTATAGCTTTCTTCAAAGACACGACCGTCGCCCTCGCCATAGACTTCTCCGGAAGATACATAGACCAACTTCTTCAAGCCGTGCTGCAGTCCAAAGCGCAGCAGATTATCCACGCCGAAGATATTAGACTTCATCACTCCCACAGGATCCTCGCTATAAAGCTGTGGACAGGCACCGCCAGCAGCATCCACGATATAATCGAAAGAGATATCCACCGACAAGGGAGCCGTAACATCAAAAGGAAGGAAATGATAATGTCCGGAATCAAGATACGCCGAAAAGCGCCTGTTAGCCCGCTCTTCGTTACGACCCGCAGCATAAACCTGATAATCCAGTCCCTCATGCTGCATCAGCATATCAACCAGACAGCCACCAATCAATCCAGTAGCGCCCAGCACCAGGATATTCTTGCCCGAAAGCTGCTGCCATGGCAGCTCAAACGCTGCCAAAGCCGCCTTTACATCTTCATTATATAGATTTGCCTGTTTCATCCTACTATCTATTATCTATTCCTTTCTATTATCTTTTTCAGTCGATTATCTATTTCAACCTATATCAGTTTCTTTCTATGATCTATTTCAGCCACTCATCCTTGGTGGTATGCTTCAATGCCTTAAACAGCTCCACATCCTCCGTCTGGGTAAGCTTCAATCCGTTTTTCTCAGATCCCATCACCAGGTGCTGGTTATCCACTCCCAGCTCAGCCATCAAGGTACAGGATGCCACCGTGCCGTCAATACCCTTGGCATCAGCCTCGGCATGCGCCTTCAGCAAAGTGCCGAGAGGATAGGTATGAGGAGTCTGGGTGCGGACCAGTCGCTCGCGTGGGATGTCGATATTCTTCACGCAGTCATCCACCTTCTGCATAATAGCCTCCTTGCAGATCATACCCGTAATGGCATAACCATACTTTCTGCACTTCTCGATATTCTCGGTAATGATGCGCTCTGCTACCAGCGGGCGCACACCATCATGTACCAATATGATATCATCCTCTGCACATCCGGCATCGCGCAAGCCCCACAAACCGTTGCGGATGGAGTGCTGATTGCTGTCACCGCCCTCGAAGATCCACTTCAGCTTGGTGATGTTAAACTGGTTGGCATAAGCCTGCAGCACCACTTCCCATCCCTTGAGACACACCACGCAGATGGCGTCTATCTGAGGATGGCTCTGGAAAGCCTGCATGGTATAGATGATAACAGGTATGTTATCAATCGTCATAAATTGCTTTGGGATATCCTGTCCCATACGGTTACCAACACCGCCTGCAGTCAATAATGCAATATTCATAAAGTTCGTATTTTAAGATTGTCTATTATATTGAATGTTATTATATGAGAAGATCAACGGATAGCAGAAGGCACGTATCTTTGCCATCAAGCCCCGCTGATGCTTGCTGTAGTATATCTTGTCACCATGCTTCAGACAGAGGAAGCAGAGGCAGAAGAGTGCCAGCAGATTGTGATGCATCATATAATAGCTCATGCGATGTGCCAGCGCAAACTTCGGCTCCCGGGTATGCTCATATATATAGGTATAGAGCATCTGCCAGTTGGGCTGCTGCTGCAATCTGCGATAATTGGCGATACCATAGAGGTAAGGCTGATAGGTAGGGCGGGCATCCATCTTCTTGCCTGCCTGCTTCAGTTCCTCATGACAGGCAGAAGCCAGATTCGTGCGATGCCAGTTCAGCGGTTCATCTACCATCACGATACCGCCGTGCAACTGGGCGCAGATGGCAAGACTCCAATCGTACATGATGTTCGGCAGCCAGTATTCACTTGTCTGGATAAACTCCCGGCGGAGCAGCATGGTATGTCCGGCAAATCCGCAGAAGAGCAGCGCCTCCAGGCTGTACTGAGGATTCACAAGATGCGTATGCTCCCTGTCGGCACCACGCAGATGGGTAGAAAAACAGATGTCATGATTGCCGATGGCAGCCACCTGCTTCTCTATCTTGGTAGGAAACCAGACATCATCCTGATCGCTGAAAGCCACAAAATCGCCCGTAGCCTTCATCGCAGCCGACTTGAAGTTCTGATTGAATCCCAGATTGCTGGCATTGCGCGAGAAATGTATGATAGGATACTTCTCGGCATAGGCTGTGCAAATCGCCACCGTATCATCCGTAGAACCATCATCCTGGATGATGATCTCCTTCAGGGGATAGGTCTGCGAGAGTATGGAATCCAACTGCTCCCGGATATATTCGGCACCATTGTAGGTGCCCATGATGATTGAAACTGTCTTATTTGTATTCATCCTTCATTCTGATTTTTTCTGCTTATCGCTGATATTTCAGCTTTATTCATAGGAACCCATCAAGGTTACTTCTTTCCCATTTTCTTCTTCACGAAACCCATACACTCCTTCAGGATGGCGGCACCGGCAATACGCATCACCAGATAGTACAGCACAACAGCCATCAGAATGCGGCAAAGCAGGAGCAGCCACAGATTGTGGATAGACTGCGTGGCAAAATAGGTAGCCGTCATCACCGCCAGGGCTGCCAGCGCAAACGGCAGGATATCCTTCAGGAACATCCATACCCGATAACCTATCAGGCGGCGGGAGAAATATTGCCATACGAAGAGCCAGATGATGTTCAGCAGCACGTAGGCGATGACCATCGTGCGGATGCCCCAATGCCATATCAGAATCATCGTCAGAATCTGAACCACACCCAGGGCAAAGGTCACCCCAAAATAGGTACCCGACTTGCCGTTGCTCACCACCAGACTCGACATGAGCTGGCTCATCGGAATGATGGCACCACTCACGCAGAGAATCTGCAGCAGGAAGGCACTCGCCAGCCATTTTTCGGTGATAGCCAGTACGATGAACTCCCTAGCCACCATTCCAAATCCCAGCATCAGCGGGAAGGTGATGAATGCCGTGAAACGGATCAGCTTGCGCAAGGCTTCCAACTGGCGTCCAGGCTGCTCACGAAGATCTACCAGCACAGGCTGAGCCACCGAATCCACCATTCCCTGTATCACGCTGTAAGCCTTGAAGTTCCACTGCGAAGCCTGGTTGTAATTACCCGTATCATGCGCCGTGAAGTAATGACCCAACAGGATATTCAGCACATTGTTATTGATATGCGTGGTGATGGTGGAAGCCAGCAGTTTGCAGCTGAACTTGAACATCCTGCGGATAGGTTCGAAATCGAACCGCAGACTCGGGCGCCACGGAGAATAATGCCAGAACAGCGCCGTATTCACGATGCTGTAAACGATGGTCTGGGTAGCCAAAGCCCAATAAGACATGCCGCAAAACGCCATAATTACTCCTACCACACTCGAAAAGAGCGTGGCGATGATGCCCGACTGCGCCCTCTGCTTCACCATCATGTGCTTGAAGAGATAAGCCGACTGAGCCGTACAGAGGCTGGAGAATAACAGCGACAGGAATGCATACCGGCAAAGTGAAACCAGTGCCGGAGTATGATAATAGCCCGCTATCAGAGGGGCACAGAGAAAAAGTACCAGGTATAGAAAACCACCTACAGAGATATTAAACCAGAATACGGAGTTATAGTCATTATCTGTAGGTTCCTTGATATTCGTGATAGCCGTGATGAAGCCCGAATTCTGCAAGGCATTGGCTATCAGAGAAAAAACAGTAATCATGGCGATCATACCATAATCGCTTGGCGACAACAGTCTGCCCAGGACGATGCCGAATACCAAACCGATAACCTGCATCGCCCCATTGTTCATAGCTCCCCAGAAGAGACCCTTTGCTGTTTTTTCCTTTAATGTTTCTGCCATTTAAATCTATTTTTTTCTTGCTAAAATCATACGAACTAGCGCTTGAAGAGACTTCTCACCACAAACCAGGTATGCACCAGAACCGTGGTGACAATGCCATAGTTGCTGCGCATCACCTCGAAACGCTCCTTGAGCGAAGCCTTGTGGTTCTGCACCGACATGCCGCCATCCAGATAGTTGGTGATGACTGCATGGACATTGCGCAACGGAAGATGGCGCTGCTGGGCCTCCTTCATGATGCGGATGCACCAATCCACATCTGCCGAAAGGCGATAGTGAAGGTCATAATGGATTTGGCGGGCGATATCCGTACGGGCATAAAACGACTGATGACAGACGAGCATACCCCACTTGAACGAGCGCCAGTTCAGCTTCTTGGGAGGCGAGAGTCGGCGATGGCGCAGGAATCTTCCTTCGTCATTCACGATATCAGTATCTCCATAAAGCACGCCCGGCAGGTTCTCGCCCTCGCCTACGCATCCCTCCACATACTCCAGCGTATCGTCAGAAGGAAACACATCTCCCGCATTCAGAAACACGAGATAGTCGCCCGTGGCACGGTCGATGCCCTTGTTCATGGCGTCATAGAGTCCCTTGTCAGGTTCCGAATACACCACGATTTCGTGGGCATTCTCTCCAGCCTTTGCCCTGTTCTGGTATGCTCTTACCATTGCCAGGGTCTTGTCCTTCGAAACACCATCTATAATCAGGTGCTCGATGTTGCAGTAAGTCTGCTTATTGACACTATCCAACGTACGCTGCAACACACTCTCAGCATTGTAGGTACAGGTTACGACAGTAAACTTAATCATATCCGGTAGTTTTTAAAGGCCATCGCCTGATTATACACCTCAACATATTTCAGCGCCACCGCATGCTGCGAATAGTTATGCATCACCTTCTGCAGGCACGCCTTCTTCAGATTCTCCCGGTCGGCTTCTTCCAGCACCCAGTGGATGCCAGCCGCCAGATCCTTGGCATCGCGATAGTTTGCCACATATCCGTTCTTCTGATGATCGATCATCTCCGGTATGCCGCCCACCTTGAATCCAACACTCGGCACGCCGCAAGCCATCGCCTCCATGATGGTATTCGGCAGATTCTCCGACAGGGAAGGAAGCACGAAGACATCGGCAGCATTGTAAATATCAGCGATGCGCTTGTCATCGCTCACATAACCGAGCGAAACAATCGGGAACGAAAGCTTGCCTTCGAACTCCTCGCTGTGTCCTCCCAGGATTGCTACGCAGGTATTCTCCCTCATCTCGGGATGCTGCTCAGCCATCAGCCGGCACGCCTCTATCAGATAATCCATGCCCTTATAGGGATTGGTGGCTCTCTGGGCGATAAAGAGGATGATGCGCTTGTCCTTCGGCAACTGCGTGCGGAGACGGGATTCCAGCTTGTCCTGTGGACAATAGACATGGGTGTCTATCGGATTGGGAATCGTCTCGATGCGATGACCCGCCAGGAGTCCGCTCAACCGGGCTTCCGCTGCCAGCCATCTGCTGCAGGTAACAAAGGAAAGAGCCCCGCTGTTATACACCTTCTGTTTCTTCTTCCATATCTTCGCCGACAGATCGTTCTTTCCGCCGTTTCCCGGCAGATACTTGCAGTTGCCACAGCCATTGTTGTAATGATGGCAGCCCAGGGTGAGATGACAGATGGATGATGCCGGCCAGATGTCGTGCATGGTCCATACCACCGGCTTTCCGCTGCTGATGATCTTGCGGATGGTCTTCAGCGAAAGCATACCCTGGTTGATCCAGTGCAGATGGATGATGTCAGCCTCCTTGAATTCGGGCAGGGAAGTGATGTCGTATCCCGCATTGGCGATATCGAGTGCAAAGAGATTCTTCTTGGAAAAATGAAGGCGGCAGAAGATGCACCAGCGCTCCCACAGGAAATTCCACTGCATCCTGAGCGAGCGTGGCAATCCTACCACGGTAATATCATCGGTCACCTTATCGCGCACCAGCATCTTAGCCTTAACACCATTGTTGTTAAGGGCATCCATCAGGCGGTTGGCAGCTACAGCAGCTCCACCCGCCTTCTCACTTGTATTTACTATGAGTACTCTCATGATTATCCTTTTAATTCTGCTTGCAAAGATAATGTAAAAATTTGAGTTAGCGAAGAAAAAGAAAGACTTTTAATAAAATAAAACATGCCACAACTCTCAACGAGCTGTGGCATGCACTATGTTTAACTTAAAAATTCTAATCAAAATAGTCTCACGACCTTCTCAATTATCTGTTAAACAATCTACCTTAAAACCTAATAACTAAAAACCTAAATCTATTACTACTAACCTAAACAATCTATTAACCTTTTGACGCTGCAAAGATAGTACTTTTTCTACGAATCTCCAAATAATTCGGCAAAAAAAGTATTATTTTTGAGTTTTTTTGATGTAAATCAACGAATTATTAGAAAATTCGTCAAAAACCAACAAGATTTTAACCCTCATTAAGCTTTTTCTATCAATACTGTAGCATAGGCAGAGATTCCTTCCATTCTTCCGGTAAAGCCCAACTTCTCTGTGGTTGTTGCCTTGATGGAGATCTGGTCTTCCTCTACGCCCATCACTTTTGCCAGGCATTCCTTCATGGCAGGAACATGCGGATTGAGCTTCGGACGCTCTGCACAGACCGTTGCATCGATGTTGCCCAGGGTATATCCCTTGGTGGCAATCAGGTCCATCGTCTTCTTGAGCAGAATCTTGGAATCCACATTCAGGGTCTCTGCTGCCGTATCTGGGAAATGATAACCGATATCACGCATATTGGCTGCACCCAGCAGGGCATCGCAAATGGCGTGAATCAACACGTCGGCATCACTGTGGCCGAGCAAACCCAACTCATAATCTATCTTGATACCACCCATCCACAAGTCGCGATTCTCTACCAGCTTGTGAACATCGTATCCGAATCCTACACGTATATTCATAATCTTATTCTTTATGATTAAAGTTATTAATATGTTTATCTATCGCTTGAACAGGTCTTTCAATCCGTCCATATCAAACGCCAGCGTAAAGCGCAGGGTCTGGTCGAGCGGATTGCTCTTGGCGGTGGCTACCACATAGGAAGCATCGAGCGAGAAGACATTCATCTTGAAACCGGCTCCCACCGTGAAGTACTTGCGGTTGCCCTTGCTCTGACTCTCGTGATGATAGCCGGCACGCAGGGCAAACTTGTCATTATATACATACTCGGCACCTACGCCATAGTTGATTTCCTCCAGCTCTTCCTTGAATCCGCCTGGGGCATCGCTGAAGCTCTTGAAGATGCCGCTGATGCCCGAAATATCGTTGTATTCGCGATGCACACGGTCTTCATACTCCGAGTTGTCCTCTCCCTCATTCTGAGCAGGAACCGTCGGCACGAGATACTTGCTGGCATCTGCGGCGATGGTAAAGCGGTTGCACTCGTCAATTGGAATCATCAGAGAGGCACCCAGACGCAGATTGGTAGGCAGGAACTCGCCATACTCCTGACCGCTGAAGGTGATCTTGCTGCCGATATTCGAAATGTTCAGACCTACACCCAACTGGCACTCTCGCGGTCCGATGTTGACATAGTTCTGATAATAGGCTGCGATATCCGCCGCAAAAGCCGAAGCAGGCGAATTTTCCTCCTGATAGTTGAAGCGCAGGTCGGAATAGATCCAGCGGATGGCTGCAGCCAGGCTGAATTTCTCGCTGAGCATCAGAGAGTAAGCCACATCGAGCGACATCTCATAGGGATTGATGGTCATCGCATTGTCGGTTTCTCCGGGATCAGAAAGAAACACCTCACCCATGTTGAAATAACGGAGCGAAGCGGATACGGCACTGTAATCGCCTATGCGGTAATAGCCCGAAAGATAGGCGAGATTCATGTCGTTGACCAGCGAGCGGAGCCATGGAGTGAAGTTCAGCGCCACGCCCGCCCTGGAGATGTTGAAAGGATACTTTGCCGGATTCCAGTACTGCGAGTTGACATCCGGATCGGTTGCCGCACCCACATCACCCAGACCTCCGCCGCGGGCATCGGGCGCTATGGTCTGAGAGATGACGGCATAGTTTACCGGATTGAAAAGACTCTCCTTGGTGTCTCCCTCTCCGTTCTGCGCCGATGCCGTCAGCGCCCATACCGAGAGGAAACCGGTTGCGAATATCTTGACGATTCTATTCATACTATATGAGTTTATATGATGATATTTACTATTTTATAATGATCAGTTTCCGGGTCTTCGAGGCATAGCTGCTGCCATCTGATGATACCTTGACCCGATACAGATAGATGCCCGTACCCAGAGGGCGACCGCCATCTACCGATAAATCCCACTTCACGGTATAGACCTCCGAAGCCGGCACTCCGCTCTCGGCATGGCGCCAGAGCTGTCTGCCCGAAGTATCATAGAGTTCGATCACCACATCCATCCGACTCTCCGTCCTGTCGTGAGATACGATGAAGGTGGTGGTGGTGCGGGCAGGATTCTCCGTCACGCCCACATCGAAGAGCGATGGAGCCAGACCGCTTACCACATTGAAGTGGAGAGTGGTGGTAGAACTGTTGTTCTGGATATCCCACGCTGTGAAGGTGAGCTGATGCTTGCCTGGCGGGAGTTCCGGAATACTGTAGCAGGTGGAACCGCTGGTATAGGTTCCGAAATCATACGAGAAATAACCGTTGAGATTGTAGGTCTTCGACTGATCTCCGTCTATCACCAGCTTCAGGTCATGGCCGAGTCCGCTTCCTGCGGCATTGATTCCGTCCTTGTCTGATATCCTTGCCACGAAATAAGGGGTGGTATTCACGTTGCCGCCATCCACGAAGGTTGGCGAGTTCAGATAGCAGAATACCGACGGACCGATGGAGTCGTTTCCTGCCACCACGCTGCCGCCCACCTTGAACTGTGCGCTTTCTCCATTCGCCCGCAGCGCCTTGTCGTTGCTGATGGCATAGAGATTCATCAATCCAGTATCACCCGAATAATTGATATCCTTGGGTACGGCAAAGTTGAAGGCGAACTTTCCGCCGGATACGCTGTCAGCACCCTGATAGAGCGTCTTCTGCCGGTCGTAATACTGGAAGGCTGTGGAGGCTCCATCGGCTGTAGCATCATTCAGCTTGCAGGTAACCAGTTCCCTGGAATCCCTTACCGTAGCCGTCACTACCCCCTGGAAATCCACATCCGTCTCCACATGTCCCGCAATCCTGGCGATGTCTCCGGCTCTGAGCAGCGGAACCGTATCGGTGCGCTGGCAGGAGATGCCGTTGATGGAATCCACCACCACCTTCATCATCGGCAGGTTGAGCGAGAGGGCAGGATCTCCGAGCAGGGCATACTGCAGATGGTTTTCCGAGCGGTCTGTCTCGCCCGCCATCACATTGCCCAGCATCACGTCATTCTGCGCCAGCCGGTGTGCCTCGCCTATCGCAAGCGGCTTGCCGTCTTCCCGGCTCAGCACCCTGCGCAGGAAGGCGCGGTTCATATACTTGTTCTGCTGGGCAAACACGGTACGCGTGGTACCGTAGAACGCCACAGCTCCACCTTTTTCATTCAGCAGGGCAGCCTCGCCGATGGTAGATTTCGTACCATCATAAGGCATGATGTCGCAGGATGCCGTCACCCACAGCGGCAGATTTTCGTTTCTGAACGATTCGAAGTCCGTGATCTTGAGCACGTTTTCATGCGAAATCTGGGTCTCGCTTCCATGTCCGGCATAATCCATCACCAGGGCACCGTTAGCCTGCTGCTGCCTGATGATACTGGAGACTTCGGGATAGGTATTTCCCGTTGAGGAGGTCTGGCGGGTGTAGGCATCCCACATCACCTTTCTGATGAGATAGCCCGGATAGAGCGAGGCGATATCGTCTGCCACCTCGTTGGCATCCGCCATGTGGAGATTCTCGTTGCCGTCATCGCCCATGAACATCAGGGTGTTCTGCCAGGCTCCGGCATTGGCGTTCTTCTTGTAGTTGATGGTCTTGTCCACCAGTATCTTGGCTTCCTGCGCCGTAGTTACCGGGAATCGTCCTACCGCCACATCCTGGAGTTCGGTTCTCGGATCGGCTCCCTTTCCTTCGCCGATGATTCCCAGCCAGCTGTCGCTCACATAGCAGGTGGTCTTGCTGAACGAGTCATCGCTCTCATGACAGAGCAGGTAATCATCCGGATTCAGCAGTCTGCAATCTGCCGTGAGCATCCGGTTGTCCCATACGCAGTCGCCGAAGAGCAGGAGATACTTGGGCATGTCAGCAGCCGTAGCCGCCCTGTCGCTCAGCATACGCAGATAGCGGCGGTAGGCATTGGCATCGGGAGTACCGCTGGAGAATTCATTATAGAGTTCATCGGCGGGCACGATATTCACCCGCAGCCCGTCGTGGGTTTCGTGAAATTCCTTGAGCCGCTGTGCCTGCTTGAGCAGTTTCTGCGAGGTAGGGATGATGATTACCATATCGGCGGCTCCGTCGGCATGGTGATCCTGCGGAGTGATGCCATACACATACTCGGCTGCAGGAATCTGGCTTCCGAAACCGGCAAAGGGCGCAGGCTTCTCCCAGGTTACGGCTACATAATCCAGATGAACCGGTCCACCGCTGAGTGGCTGTATCTCGATGGTATCCTTCTCCCCGAAATCCTGAAGCGGATAGGTGGCGCTCCTTTCCACGCCTACCGTATAGGCGCTGCTGCTGGAATTGGTAGGCAGATAGAGGCTTATGGTTCCCAGTTCCTTCTGGTTCTTCCTGATCTGCACCTGGGTGTTGGTACCGGCGGTAGCAGCCACCACCAGCTTTCCACGGCTGCATCCGGTAGGATTGGTGATGACCACCTTCTGGGTATCGCCCACCTTGACGGCTGTAGGATGAAAGAGATTCCTTCCACCCTGCATCCAGCTGAACCCATCTACTTCATAAAGAGAATGATAATCTTCCGGCATCGGATGGCAGGAAGATACGAAAGAGGCTGAATCAGCCCAGAGGCTCGGCGACTCATCGCTCTGGGTGATGAAATAATAGCCATAGTCTGAATAGGGATTGCGGGTGCGCACCATAGCCGTCTTGCTGCTCCAGCTCACCGCACCTCGGGCATAGAAATAATGTCTGCCATCCACTACATATTGCGGCACCTCCTTCAGGTCGTCCGTCTCCCGAATATCCTGGGCATAGAGCGCTTCGTTCTGGAGATTTCCTCCATATCCGTAGATCTTCACCTTGCTGATATCAGAAAAACCGGCACGGCGCACCACATCGGCAGTCAACTGATGAATACCTGTTTCGCTTACCCTGATCTTGGCCCATTTTCCGCTTGCCAGCACAGAATGGTCGGCATAGGCGGAAGAAGAATCCTCCCCCGTGCGGGTCTGCAGTCGGGCTTCCTGCTGCGAACGTGTCTGCAGATGCAACTGGCTCTGCGAACGTTTCAGCGGCTTCGCCTGGATATCCAGCATGAAGCTCACCAGCGCCTGATATCTGTGCTCTCTGAAAACAAGAGGAGAAAAGGAAATCACCAGCAAGCCTTGTTTCCGGCATTCGGTTACCTGCTGGCAGATGGCCACCTGCTCGGGGAGAGCAGCGCCCGAAAGTCGGTTATAATGAGAAATATCGGTAGCAGGCATATCCACATACTCCGGATATTTCACTGTTACCGTATAGATAGAATCCTGATAATCCCCCTGCAAAGGCAAAGAATATACGAATTGAGGCAATATGGAGTCCACCTTCACCTCCTGCGAGGTAAGGTTGAAGAATCTCTGTGCCGCAGCAGGCAGCGCCATCAGCACCAGCACAGCCACGAGACAAAGGTATTGCCATATTCTACTCTTATTCATATATTCTTTCTATTTACACATAAAGTCGAGTACCTTTCTATCTTCGAGATAGCCCTCCAGATGGTCGTCGATCTTCACCGGACCGCATCCTGTAGGACAACCCGTATAGAGCAGGTCTCCAGTCTTGAGCGTAAAATACTGGCTGATGTAGGAGATGATTTCATCCACCTTGTAGAGCATATCGCTCGAACAGCCTTCCTGCACATTCTCGCCGTTGATGTTGAGATGGAAGTGGATAGCCTGGATGTCACGGAACTTCTGGATATCCACCCATTCGCCGATGGCGGCAGAACCGTCGAATCCCTTGGCAAGTTCCCATGGCTGACCCGCCTCTCTCAGCTTCTTCTGCATCTCGCGGGCGGTAAAGTCGATGCCCACGGTCACCGCATCATAATAGCGGTGGGCGAAACGCTGTGGAATGGTCTTTCCCAACTTGCAGATACGCACCACCAGCTCGGTCTCATACTCTATTCTTCCCAGATGATCCGGAATGAAGAAAGGCTTGCCGTTGTTGAGCAGCGCAGAATCAGCCTTGGTAAAAATAACAGGACGCTCTGGTTTAGATAACGTACCATGCAGCGATTTATTGTGTTCGGTATAGTTCATACCGATAGCAAATATCTTCATAACCCAAAAATATATATAAAAAAGAAATGGGAGTTAGAAGCAAAGCTAAGCTTTAACTCCATAACTCCCGGATATTCTAATTTAACTATAAGTCAAATTAATGCTTGCTTTTGAGTAATGATTACTCAGCAGCAAGAGTAAAACGCTGGTAAGCAACGATCTTGAGATCCTTGCTCTGAGAAGCGAGGTACTGAGCAACAGTCTGCTTGTCACCATCACCGAACTGGAACTCCTGGTCAACGAGGCAGTTCTCCTTGAAGAACTTAGCCAGACGACCATTAGCGATGTTCTGGATCATAGTTGGGTTCAAAGAAGCAGCCTTCTCCTCACCTACAGTCTTCTTGATGTTGCGAGCCTCTTCAGCCTGCTCAGGAGTCAACCAACCCTTCTTGGTGTTGCTCTCGATGTGATCCTCAGAGTCAACGTGAGCTGGGTTGATGCCAGCCTTCTTCAAAGCAGCGTTCACTGCCTTCTCTACGAGCTCCTCCTTAGTCTTGGCAACAGCAACCTCGAGCTCAGTCTTCTTAGTCTCCTCAGAAACAGAAGACTCATCGAGAGCTACAGGGCGCATAGCAGCTACCTGCATAGCTACCTTGTGACCAGCCTCCTCGTTGTTCTCGTTGAGCTGAACCATAGTACAGAGAGTGTGCTTGCCCATGTGGTCGTAAACCTCGATGTTATCACCCTCGAGAACGCAGTAGCCGTCGAGCTCCATCTTCTCACCGGTGATACCAGAACGCTGAGTAACAGCAGCCTGAGCATCAGACTCGCCAACCTTCAAAGCCTTTACCTCGTCGAGAGTATGAGCCTTTGCAGCGATAGCAGCATCGAGGATGTCAGATGTCAACTTGATGAAGTCTGCACCGTTAGCTACGAAGTCAGTCTCACACTTCAGAGCGATGATAGCAGCGAAATCGTTAACCTTCTTAACGAGAACGCAACCGTTAGAAGTCTCACGGTCAGAACGCTT
>ERZ870052.85-NODE-85-length-31604-cov-5.998255_pt1 | contig 31604 bp, 24 predicted proteins | sample MGYA00520889_ERZ870052 | MGnify/ENA primary metagenome ERZ870052 (study PRJEB32232, sample SAMN07284988) | human gut metagenome | biome: human-associated habitat; material: feces | host: Homo sapiens | place: Tanzania | collected 2014-08-14 ...
TTTGGTGGAGGACCCCTTCTGCGGCAGCGGCACGCTGCTGATCGAAGCCGCACAGAAGGCCATGAACATCGCCCCGGGTCTGAAGCGCCGCTTTGCCGCCGAGCGCTACAGCTTCGTTCCGGCTTCCATCTGGGCCGAGCAGCGCCAGAAGGCACTGGCCGAGTCCAAGCTGGATGTCGGCTTTGAAGCGTTCGGCTACGACATCGACCCTGCCGCTGTGGCACTGGCCAACGCCAACGCCAAGCTGGCCGGTGTGGAAAAGCGCTGCCACTTTGAGGTGGCCGATGTGGCCGATTTTGCCGCCAAGCCCGAAGCCATCGTCCTGACCAACCCGCCGTACGGCGAGCGGATGAGCACCATCGAGGGCGCGGCCAAGCTGGCCCGGACGCTGGGCCGTCAGATGGAAGAGCACCCCTGCGCGGGCGTGTATGCCATCACCGCCGATATGGAGTTCGAGAGCCACTACGGCAAGCGCGCCAACAAGCGCCGCAAAATGTACAACGGCATGATCCCCTGCCAGCTGTATATGTACTACGAGGCCCCCAAGTTCGAGCACAAGGCGAAGCCGATGCCGAAGCAGGGCTTTGACGGCAAGCGCACGACTCGTTTCGAGAAAAAATAAGCAAAAGTAATACTTTACAGCCGCACCAAGCCCGAAAGTTTGGTGCGGCTGCTGTTTTTTCAGGGGGTCCGGCTGAGAGAGATTTAACATTTCGTCAGTTGAATCAAAAGGGAAAAACGGGTATACTGTTACCATGGTAAGAAGTGCAGCCGTGGGCTGCGGGAAGGGGAGAACGGAAATGGACGGGCGGATGCGACCCTATCTTCCGGAACTGACCATCCGAGATTATAATACTTATCTGTGGTATCTGCGGGGCGTGCGCTGGCAGATGCACCACTCTTATGGACTTTATTCGTGCCGCCTTTTGCAGCACAATGGAGTCCTGTTTGCCCTGCTGTCGGACAGCCTTGCGGGCCGCAGCGCGACCTGCAGAAAAGAGCGTCTGCCCGGGACCCTGTGCTGGAAGCAGATGATGTGCCAGACGCAGGGCATCCGGCTGGCGGCACAGGTGGAGATCCTGCTGGGCTGGCATAAGCTGCAGGACCGCCGCTGGGACGAGCTGCCCTTCCGGCAGCGTCTGCGCCGCGCGGCGGACCGTCTGCTGCTCCGAAAAGCCTACGAAAAGGCCGTGCGCGAGAACCCCGCGCTGGAACGGCTGTTCGGACAGGAACAGGCTCAAGCCGTCGTGCAGATGAACCTCAATGCCAAGAGCTATGCCGAAGCCGCCGAACCCATGAGCAACGTCTACGGCGCGCTGTATTCCACGCTGGCAACGGACGACCCCAACCAGCGCAAAAGCATGCGCTATATCGGCAGCTGTGTCGGGCGGGTGTTCTATCTGCTGGAAAAGGCGGGCCGCGTGAAGGATGACAAGAGGGCCGGACGCTACAATGTGTTTCTGGTCAACGGCATCGAGGACAGTGAAACCGCCATGGAGAATGCCCGCCGTCAGGCGCTGGCGGCCGCAAACGACCTTGTTCGCGCCTACGGCATGTTAGATATTAAATTGAACAAAACGCTTATCGATAACATCATGATCCTTGGTCTGCGCCACGCTGTGGATCCGCTGGATGCGGAGAACCAGCCGGTGCAATGGGAGATGCCATGAAGGGCCGCAAGAGCTGGGCTATGGCCTATTGCGGCATGGCGGCGGCCCTGAGTGTGGCGCTGATGCTGCTGGGCGCGGTGGTCCCGGTGCTGATGTTCATCGCACCCGCTGCGGCCAGCTTGCTGATCGCGACGGTCTGCATGGAATGCGGCATGACCATGGCCCTGACGGCTTACGGCGCGGTCAGCTTGCTCAGTCTGCTGTTCGTGCCGGATAAGGAAGTGGCCCTGATTTTTGTATTCTTGTTGGGATACTATCCGCTGGTCAAGCCGAAATTGGAGCGTATCCGGCCGGCTCTCCTGCGCGGGCTGTGCAAGCTTTTGCTTTGCAACGGCGCGGTGCTGGCGATGTACGGGCTGGTGCTGCTCTTGATCCCGGCGGGCAGCATCTCGCAGGAACTGCGCACGACAGCGCTGGTCGTCTCGCTGAGCACACTGGCGATGGGGAACGTGGCCTTTCTGCTGTACGACCGGGCCATCCATAATTTATTGCAGGTCTATCGGCTGGTCTGGCAGCCCCGGCTGCATAAAATGCTGGGGAAATAGCCCTCTCAGACAAAGCCTTGCGGCTTTGCCAGCTCCCCCACTGGGGAGCCGTTGGCATGTCGGGCAGCCCCTGCGGTTCGCGGAGGTCTGATTTACCGCAAAGCAGATGGCCCTGTTCTCATTGTAAGCGGGTGCTGGCCTCTGTCGCGGAGCACGGGGGCTTTTTGAAATCGAAATGTTTGCTCATCCAGCACAGCTAAAACCGGTTTGCCAATGGCTCTCCCTTTGGGAGAGCTGGCGAGCGAAGCGAGACTGAGAGGGTATTGAAAGGGGGAATGTGGAACTTCAGATGACGCAAAGCGCCGGGCCACGCGGGTGACAGCCGCGAGGGTGACGAGGAGAGGAATCATCGAAATTTTCGGCGGATGTTTCTCCGGTCGAACAAGGCTATACCGATCGAAGCGAGGGGCAAAAAGCGGCAGCAATACCGTAACAGATCCCCTCAAAGAAAGCCATACAAGAACATAAACTGTGGTAAGAAGCTGACAGCTGGTCTGTGCGCATTTTTTTTTGAGCGCCGGGCTGTCGGCATGGAGGTGTTTTGTATGTGTGGCATCGTTGGTTATGTCGGAAAGCGCAATGCGCAGGATGTTTTGCTGGATGGACTGGAAAAGCTGGAATACCGCGGGTATGATTCGGCGGGCGTTGCGCTGGCGCTGGATGGGGCCATCCGCGTGGTCAAGAGCAAGGGCCGTCTGGCGGAGCTGCGCCAGAAATTGGCCGCTCAGGCACTGGCCGAGAGCAGCTGCGGCATCGGACACACCCGCTGGGCGACCCATGGCGAACCCAGCGACGTGAACAGCCATCCGCATTCGACGCCGCGTGTGAGCATCGTGCACAACGGCATCATTGAGAATTACGGCATCCTGAAAGAACGGCTCATCGCCAAAGGTTATACCTTTGAAAGCGAGACGGACACCGAAGTTCTGGTCAAGCTCATCGACAGCTGCTACGAGGGCGAGCCGCTGCGCGCTCTTCGTGCGGCGCTGGCGATGGTGCGCGGCAGCTATGCGCTGGCCGTGCTGTTCCGGGATTTCCCGGACACCGTCTTTGCCGTCAAGCGGGAAAGCCCGCTCATCGTCGGCTGGGGCGAAAACGAAAACTTTGTGGCGTCGGATATCCCGGCCCTGCTGAAATATACCCGGAAGTACAGCGTCCTCGAAGAGGGCGACATGGCCGTCGTCACGGCGGAGGGCATCCGCTTTTATAATGAGTTCGCCGAGCCGGTGGAGCGCGAAGTCCTGACCGCCGACTGGGATCAGGAAGCGGCCGAAAAGGGCGGCTATCCGCACTTTATGCTCAAGGAGATCAACGAGCAGCCCGCCGCCATCACGGCCACGGTCAGCCCCCGCGTGGAGAACGGTCTGCCCGACCTGCGTATTCCGGAATTGTCCGATGAGATGTTGAAAAAGATCGGGACCGTCCATCTGGTGGCGTGCGGCACGGCCATGCACGCCGGAATGGTGGGCAAAGCGGCCATCGAAGCGCTGGCCCGCGTCCCCGCAGAAGTGGACATCGCCAGCGAGTTCCGTTACCGCGACCCCATCCTCAAGCCGGAAGATTTAGTCATCATCATCAGCCAGTCGGGCGAAACGAGCGATACGCTGGCCGCGCTCAAGCTGGCCAAGAGCCGGGGCGTTCCGGTGCTGGCCATCGTGAACGTGGTGGGCAGCTCCATCGCCCGCGCGGCGGATTATGTCCTCTATACCTATGCGGGTCCTGAAATTGCCGTGGCATCGACCAAAGCCTACATGGTCCAGATGTGCGTGCTCTATCTGTTCGCTCTGCGGCTGGCCTATGCGCGCGGCGCACAGACCGAAGCCGAGACCCGCCGCCTGACCGCCGAACTGCTTCGCGCCAGCGAGGTCATCAAGCCGCGTCTGGCCGACTGCGAACAGATCAAGTACCTCGCCAGCCGCTTCGTGAACACCCAGAGCTGCTTCTTCATCGGGCGCGGCTTCGACTACTCGCTGTCGCTGGAAGGCAGCCTGAAGCTCAAGGAGATCAGCTATGTCCACTCCGATGCCTACGCGGCGGGCGAGCTGAAGCACGGGACCATCAGCCTTATCACCGACGGCGTGCCGGTCATCGCGCTGGCGACCCAGAAACAGGTCTACGAAAAGACCATCTCCAACGCCAAGGAGACGAAGAGCCGCGGCGCAAAGGTCCTGCTCTTCACCACAAAAGATGCCGTCGTGCCCGAGGGCGTGGCGGATTATGTGGTCCGCTTGGATGAATACGAGGACCTGCTGATGCCGCTGCAGCTCATCGTGCCGCTGCAGCTGTTCGCCTACTATATGGCGGTCCTGCGCGGGTGCGATGTCGATAAGCCCCGCAATCTGGCCAAGAGCGTGACCGTGGAATAAAAATCTTTGCCCCGCACAGAAACGAAAGCTGTGCGGGGCTTTTTTTCGTGCAAAGTTGACAATCTGCAGGGAAAGGGATAAGATAGAGCCAGATGAGTCTGCGCTTGTCCGACAAAATTCTGCATTTGGTTGTAAAAAAGCGTCGGAGTGTGGAACTCCTGTCCGAAGTATGCTATACTAGACAGCGTTTCATGTTTGAAAAATCTTCCCATCGCGGGGAAGAAAAGGAAAGGATTTTTCTATGAAGATCATTCTGGTGGGCGGCGGCAAGGTCGGCACAGCGCTGGCGCGGCAGCTCAGCGAGGAAGGCCATAACGTGACCGTCATCGACACGAACAAGGCCCGTGTGGAGCACCTGAGCGAATCCTATGACGTGATGGGCATTCTGGGCAATGGCTCCTCGATCACCACCCTGTCCGAAGCGGGCATCGAGGACGCCGATGTGTTCATCGCGGTCACCGGCTCGGACGAACTGAACCTGCTCTGCTGCATGTTCGCGAAGAAGGCGGGCCATTGCCACGCCATCGCCCGCGTGCGCAACCCGTCCTACAGCCACGAGCTGGACTTCATCAAGAAACAGATCGGCATTTCGGCCATCATCAACCCGGAAATGGCGGCTGCGCGTGAAATTTCGCACCTGCTGCGCTTCCCGGGCGCCAGCAAGATCGATACCTTTGCGGGCGGACGGGTCCGGCTCATCAAGTTCACCCTGACCGATGCCCAGCAGCTGGACGGCGTGGCTATCCACGAAATTCCCACCCGGCTCAAGAGCGATATTCTGGTCTGCGCCGTCGAGCGCGCGGGGGATGTCATCATCCCGAACGGTAACTTCGTGCTGCAGACCGGCGATCAGGTCACCTTCCTTGCCACGCAGGAAAAGGCTCACGAGTTCTTCCAGCGCATCCATCTGGCGGTCCGCCCGGTGCGGAATGCGCTCATCGTGGGCGGCGGCGCCATCGGCTTCTACCTGAGTCAGGAGCTTCTGGAAAACCATGTCCGGGTCCGCATCGTGGAACGGGACCCCGAGCGCTGCAACGTGCTGGCCGAGGGTCTGCCCGAAGCGCAGATCTTGTGCGAGGATGGCTCCAACCGCGAGTTCCTGCTGTCCGAAGGCTTGGAATCCACGGAAGCCTTTGTGGCGCTGACCAACATCGACGAAGAAAATGTCCTGCTGACCCTGTTTGCCAAAAAGCATTCCCACGGCAAGCTGGTCACCAAGGTCAACCGTCTGGAATTTGATGACATTCTGGCGGGTTTGGACCTTGGCAGCATCGTCTACCCCAAGTACATGACCTGCGATTACATCGTGCAGTATGTCCGCGCCCTGCAGAACGAGGCGGGCAGCAACATCAAAACGCTGTATCGCATTCTGGACGACCGCGTGGAAGCGCTGGAATTTACGGTCCACGAGGAGAGCAAGGCCACGGGCGTGCCTCTGAGCCGTCTGCACCTGAAAAAGAATACCCTGCTGTGCTGCATCACCCGCGGCAATGAAATCAAAATTCCGCGCGGCGGCGACCAGATTCAGGTGGGAGATAACGTCATCGTGGTCACGCTGGAGCATGGTCTGCACGACCTGCGGGACATCGTAGAGGATTGATGGAGGGCACAGCATGAATTATGCGATCGTTTTGCGGCTGCTGAGCTATATCCTGATGACCGAGGGCGTCCTGCTGCTTCTGCCCGCCGCGGCCAGCCTGTGCCATGGCGAGTGGTTCGTCATGGGCGTGTTCCTGTTCACGGCAGTGCTCAGCGCCCTTGTGGGCTTTTTGCTCCACCGCGTCAAGGCGAAGAGCCAAATTTTCTACATGCGCGAGGGTTTTGTGGCCACGGCGCTGTGCTGGCTGCTCATCAGTATCGTGGGCGCGGTCCCCTTTGTGCTGACCGGCTGCATCCCGAACCCCGTGGATGCCCTGTTTGAAACGGTGTCCGGCTTTACCACCACCGGCGCCAGCATCCTGCCCGCCGTCGAGGATCTGCCCAAGGGTATTTTGTTCTGGCGCAGCTTCACCCACTGGGTAGGAGGTATGGGCGTTCTGGTGTTCCTGCTGTCCCTGCTGCCGCTGACCGGCGGTTCCCACGTCAACCTGATGAAGGCGGAAAGCCCCGGCCCGCAGGTGGATAAGCTGGTCCCAAAGGTACAGTCCACGGCAAAAATCTTATACGGCATTTATCTGTTCCTGACCGTGCTGGAATTCGTGTTCCTGCTGTTCGGCGGGATGCCGGTGTTCGAAGCCCTGCTCACGGCCTTTGGCACGGCGGGCACGGGTGGCTTCGGCTTCAAGAACGACAGCTTCACCAGCTTTTCGCCCTATATCCAGTGGGTCGTGACCATCTTCATGATCCTGTTCGGCGTCAACTTCAACGCCTACTTCCTGCTGCTGATGCGCCGCTTCCGCCGCGCCGCTGCCAGCGAAGAAGTCCGGGCGTATTTCATCATCATTGCGGTCGCAGTTGGTATCATCACCTGTAATATCTACAGCATGTATAACGGATTGGGCGAAGCCCTGCGTCAGGCGGCGTTCCAAGTCGGCTCCATCATCACGACCACCGGCTTTTCCAGCTGTGACTTCGACCTCTGGCCGACCCTCTCCAAAGAAATTCTGGTCATGCTCATGTTCGTGGGCGCCTGTGCGGGCAGCACGGGCGGCGGCATGAAGGTCAGCCGCTTCCTGCTGCTGGGCAAGACGCTGGGCAAGGAGCTGAAACAGGCTCTCCACCCGCAGGTGGTCGCGCCGGTCCGGATGGACGGCAAGCTGGTCAGCCATGAGACGATCCGCGCCACCAACGTCTATGTGGCAGCATACATTTTTATTTTTGCGGCATCGCTGTTCCTCATCAGTCTGGACAACTTTGACATGGTGACCAACTTCACCGCCATTGCTGCCACCCTGAACAACATCGGCCCCGGCCTGAATCAGGTCGGCCCGATGATGAACTTCGGGTGCTATTCCAACCCGGCAAAGCTGGTCATGATCTTTGACATGCTGGCGGGCCGACTGGAGATCTTCCCGATGCTGGTCTTTTTCCTGCCGGATACTTGGCGGAGATTCTGACACCCCAAGGGCTGCTGTCTGATTTACTCGGACAGCGGCCCTTTTTTGAACGTTAGAAACAGTAAAAATAGACGTTTTTTGAAAATTGTCTATTGTCAATCCGAGCGGCAGACGGTATCATAAAAAATGCATCATTGCCAAATTTATGGAACAAAAAATTCTAGGGAGTGAATGTATGGAACAAACACAAACCAACCCGAATCAGAGTCCACCGAAGAACGATTTCATGCATAAGCTGGCGCTGCAGATCGTGGAGCGGCGGAATCTGATCTTTTTGATCGTCATTATCCTGCTGATCTTTTCGGTGATCTCCAAAAGCTGGGTCACCGTGGAAAACGATCTGACGACCTATCTGCCGGACAAGTCCGATACCCGTCAGGCGCTGGACGTCATGGAGGACGAGTTCACCACCTACGGCACAGCCGACGTCATGGTGGCAAACGTCACGCAGAAAGAGGCGCAGGAGCTGGCCGACAAGCTGGAAGAGATCGAGGGCGTGCAGAGCCTGAGCTACGACGAGACGACCGCACATTATAATAATGTCTCGGCGCTGTATTCCTTCACCTTTGATTACCCCGAAGAGGACGACGGGTGCTTGGAAGCTCTGGACCGCGTGAAAGCGGAGCTTTCCGGCTATGATACCTACGTTTCCACTTCGCTGGGCAATACCGAGGCCGAGATCATCAACAATGAGGTCAACATGATCATCGTCTATGTTGCCGTCATCGTGGTGGCCGTCCTGATCTTCACTACCCAGACCTATGCGGAAATCCCGGTCCTGCTGCTCACCTTCGTCATCTCGATGATCCTGAACAGCGGCACGAACTTCCTGCTGGGCACGATCTCGTTCATCTCGAACTCGGTCACCAGCATCCTGCAGCTGGCCCTTTCGCTGGACTACGCCATCATCTTCTCGAACCATTTCCGCGAGGAGCATGAGACGATGCCGCTGAAGGAAGCCGTCGTCGAAGCCCTGAGCAAGAGCATCCCGGAAATTTCGTCCAGCTGCCTGACCACTGTCGGCGGTCTGATCGCCATGATGTTCATGCAGTTCAAGATCGGCCCCGATATGGCCATCTGCCTGATCAAGGCCATCGCGTACTCCATCCTCGCGGTGTTCCTTGTGATGCCGGGTCTGCTGATGCTGTTCGGACCGCTGATGGACAAGACCAAGCATAAGAACTTTGTGCCGAAGATCCCGTTTGTCGGCAAGTTTGCCTACAAGACCCGCAAGCTCATTCCGCCGCTGTTCCTCGTGCTGGTGGTCGTCGGCTATCACTTCTCCAGCCTGTGCCCCTATGCCTACGGTCTGGGCAGCCTCAAAACGCCCAAACTGAACGACGTGCAGATCGCAACGAATATGATCAAGGATAATTTCACGTCCTCGAACATGGTCGCGCTCGTCATGCCCAAAGAGGACTACTCCGTGGAAGCGAACCTCATTCAGGAGCTGGAGAGCCGCCCCGAAGTGGACAGCACGATGGGCCTTTCCAACGTTGAAGCCATGGACGGCTACTGTCTGGAAGATAAGCTCACGGCCCGCCAGTTCTCCGAGCTGGCCGGTCTGGACTACGAGCTGGCCCAGACGGTCTACGCCGCCTATGCCGCCGATCACGATGAATATGCACAGGCCATCGGCAATTTCTCGACCTACAGCGTCCCGCTGATGGATATGTTCCTGTACGTCTGCGACAAGGTGGATTCCGGCCTTGTCTCGCTGGACGACGATCTGGTGGATACCCTGCACGATGCCCAGAAGCAGATGCTCAGCGGCAAAGCGCAGCTTCAGGGCGAGAACTACAACCGTATCCTCATTTACCTCAGCCCCGATCTCGAGGCCGGCCAGACGACCTACGATTTCACCGATACCATCAAGCAGATCGCCCGGAAATATTACCCGGAGGGTAATCTCTATCTGGCCGGTGATGTGACCAGCGAGTACGACTTCCAGAAGTCTTTCGCGGTGGATAATCAGGTCGTCAGCATCGTGTCCATCCTGATCGTTCTGGTGGTCCTGCTGTTCACCTTCCAGTCGGCAGCCATGCCCATCCTGCTGATCTTGGTCATTCAGGGCGCAATTTGGCTGAACTTCTCGTTCCCCACCTTTACCAATTCGCCGCTGTTCTACCTGAGCTATCTGGTTGTCAGCTCCATTCAGATGGGTGCGAACATCGACTATGCCATCGTTATCGCGAGCCGCTACACCGAGCTGAAGGATAAGATGGACCATCAGACGGCCATCATCGAGACGATGAACTTCGCCTTCCCGACCATCCTGACCTCCGGCACGATCCTGGCGGTGGCCGGTATTCTGATCGGTCAGATGACCTCGCATGCCGCCATCGTCGGCATCGGCCAGAGCCTTGGCCGCGGCACGATCATTTCTATCATCCTCGTTCTGTTCGTCCTGCCGCAGATCCTGCTGCTGGGCGGCAAGCTCGTGGATAAAACGTCCTTCTCCATGCCCAAGGTGGTGGCCCGCAGTTCCGCTTCGGGCCGTGTCCGGGTCAACGGCATGGTGCAGGGCGAGGTGCACGGCACAGTGTCCGGCACGATGAACGCCATCGTGGATGGTGATGTACAGCTGACCGTTCTGAGCGGTAAAGTTTCGCAGGAGGTGGACGAAGATGACAAACAGTAACACGATCCTGCGCCGCGGAGCCGCGCTGCTGCTTGCGCTGGCCTTCGCGCTGACGGCGGCTCTGCCTGTGTTCGCAGAGGGAGCAGCCAGCAGCGATACGTTCTATATCGACAGTGTGTCCCAGCTGCTGGAGCTGGCGGAAAAATGCAGCGTGGATTCGTGGTCGCGCGGCAAGACCGTCGTTCTGCGGCAGGACCTTTCGCTGGAGGGATTCGACTGGGAGCCGATCCCGTCCTTCAGCGGCACATTTGAAGGCGGCGGCCATACCCTGCGGAATCTGCAGCTGACGGGAAGCTACTCTCCGGCGGGCCTGTTCGCCATCGTGGAAGAGGGGGCCGTCATCGAGAACCTGAACGTTCAGGGCTTCGTGGCTCCCTCCGGCGACAATGACACGGCGGGCGGCATCGTGGGCGTCAACAACGGCACGCTCATCAACTGCCAGTTCTCCGGCGCAGTCAAGGGCGGCAGCGAAGTCGGCGGTCTTGTGGGCCGCAACGAAGAGCGCGGCACATTGGCCCGCTGCACTTCCCGCACCTTTTTGGACGGCAAATCCTCCACCGGCGGCGTGGTGGGCTATAACCTTGGCTCCATCAGCAGCTGCACCAACGTCGGCGAGGTGAACACCGAATACCAGAACACCACCCTGAACATGGACGGCTTCTCGGCCGAGCTGATGAGCATGATCGAGCAGTATGTCGGCCAGAGCAGCGGCACGGTGAGCAGCAATGCGCCCACCGATTCGGGCGGCATCGCGGGCCGTTCGTCCGGCCTGATCCTGAGCTGCACCAACACCGGGACCATCGGCTATGCCCATCTGGGGTATAATGTGGGCGGCATCGTGGGCCGCAACGACGGCATGGTGTCCGGCTGCATCAATCAGGGCAAGGTGCAGGGCCGCAAGGATGTGGGCGGCATCGTCGGACAGGCGGAGCCGTACCGCGAACTGGACCTCTCCCAGAGCACCATCGAAAAACTCCGCACCGAGCTGGATAAGCTCCACGATGTGGTGAACGGTGCGACCGATGAGATCGACAACACCTCGGATATTTTCCACACCAACTTCGACGGCCTGAACAGCCAGCTGGATACGGCCATCGATGCGGCCCGCCAGCTGAAGGATCAGGGCAGCGATTACGCCGATACCGTAGCGGACGAGATCGACCGCACCGGCGTGCTGGTGTCGGATACCTTCAGCAAGCTGGAACCCGTCCTCGAAACGGGCGAAGAAGCCATCGACCAGATGGCGTCCGGCATGGATGAGCTGAAGTGGGCCACGCAGGAACTTTCGTATGAGATCGCGCTGGGTTCGGATGCCTTGAAAAAGGTCGAGGATGCGGGCGATGACGTCAGCGACGCGATGGACATCGCCCAGAAGGCGCTGGAAGAGATCGCAGACGGCTTCGAGGACCTGCGCGACGCTTACGAAGCGGGGGACGATGATGCCGCCGAAACGGCGATGCAGAGCATCTTCACCGCCTACGACAAACTCCCCGCGACTTATTCGGATTCGACGCTGGACCGCGCGGTCAGCTGGCTCAAGCTGGCCAATACCGTGGTCGGTGCAGTCAGCCTGACCCGCAGCCTCAGCCCGCAGATGCAGGCCGTTTCGGCGGGTGTCAACCTGCTGCAGGGCGCGGCGCTGGTGTCCGGCAACACGGACCTGCAGCGCGGCATGACGCAGATCACCAAGGCACTGGGCGGCATCTCCGGCATCAACCGCCAGCTGGGCGCACTGGCCCACAAGGCTTCGACCATGGCGTCGGATGACGACAGCCAGCTGGGTGATGCGCTGGATAACATCGGTGATGCACTGGACGGCATCGGCGACGATGTCAGCGACCTTGAGGACATCCTGACCGACCTTGGCTTCAACATCGACGGTCTGCACAGCGGTGCGGACGCCATTCAGGACGGCATCGACAAGCTGTCGCAGTCGGCCGATAAGCTGCAGAGCGCTTCGGAGTCCATGCAGGATGCCATCTCGGAACTCAAGACCGACGGCTATCTGGTCAGTGCGACCACCGAGCGCGTCTCTTCCAGCATCGGTTCCATCGAGGATGGGACCAAGACGCTGGGCGACATGCTCAGCCAGACCAAGGATATCGTGAGCTGGCTGTCCGATCAGGACCCGGTGCACGTTCCGCGCCCGGATTCCGCCCTCAGCGACACGGCAGACACTCTGTTTGACGCGATGGACGACATCTCGGCCCAGATGAACTCCCTGAACGAGAACATGAAGGGCGCCAGCACCCGCCTGACCAACCAGATGCGCGCCATCAACGATCAGGTGAACGTGGTGCTGGACCTGCTGCTGGACGCCATCGAGGAGATCAGCGACCCGGAGGATAAGACCATTCTGGACGATACTTCGGAGACCGCGCCCAGCACGACGGACGGCCGCATTGAGAACTGCACCAACCGCGGCATCATCGACGCAGACGTGGACGTCGGCGGCATCACGGGCGCAATGGCCGTGGAAAACCTCCTCGACCCCGAGGACGACCAGCTGGAAGAGAGCAAATCTCTGCTGCGCACCGGCTATTCGGTCAGCGCGGTGGTCGTGGGCTGCACCAATGAGGGCGCAGTCACGGCCAAGAAAAAGGCTGTGGGCGGCATCGTGGGCCGGATGGACCTCGGTCTGATCCAGAACTGCGAAGCCTATGGCGATGTGACCGGCGGCAATCAGGTCGGCGGCATCGCGGGCGCAAGCAGCGCAAAGATCAAATCCAGCTGGGCAAAGTGCACCCTCTCGGGCGGCAACTATGTCGGCGGCATTCTGGGCGAAGGTACAGAGAGCAGCTACACCAGCGCTTCCAGCACGGTGCAGAACTGCCGCGCCCTTGTGGACATCGACGAAGCCGACCAGTTCTCCGGTGCGATCTCCGGCGGACAGAGCGGAACGTTCAGCGGCAACCTCTTTGTCTCGGATAACCTCCGCGGCATCGACCGCCTGAGCCGTGCCGGTCAGGCTGAACCCATCAGCTATGCGTCCATGATTGAACTGGAAAATGTCCCGACGGGCTTCAAACAGCTGGTCGTGACCTTCAAGGATGAAGATCATGTTCTCGGCAAGGTCCGCGTGGACTATGGCGCTTCGCTGACCGAGGCGGACTACCCCGACCTGCCCAGCAAGGAAGGAAACTACAGCCAGTGGAGCAGCCCGTCGCTGGAAAGCCTGCATCTGGACACGGTGGTGTCGGTGGTCTATACGCCGTATGTACAGGCCCTGCGCAGCGCCGCGATGCGGGACGGCGGACGCCCGGTGTTCTTTGCGGAAGGCGACTTCACGGATACCGATGTCCTCGCTGCCGTGCAGAGTCCGATCGAGAGCGGCACGCCCAGCGGGACCGTGGAACAGTGGAGCCTGACCCTGCCGAGCGACGGCGCAGATGACCACATCGTCCGCTACCTGCCTGAGGACACGGACAAGACCTATAAAGTCTATTTGAAAGACAACGGCAGCTGGCATCCGCTGGAGACTGACTCCATGGGCAGCTACCTGACCTTTACGGTCAGCGGCGCGGATGCCGAGATCGCCGTGGTCAAAGCCGGTCAGCCGATCTGGGTGTTCATCCTGATCGGTGTGGCAGTCGTCCTCGTGCTGCTGCTCCTTCTCAAGCGCAAGCGCGGCAAGAAAAAGCCGCCTAAAACGCAGAAACCGGAAGCAGACGAGGAGCTGGAAACGCCCATCGAGACGGAGCCGGAAACCTAAAGCGCAATTTTGATCATCCACAAGACCCCCGCACAGGATGGCTTACAACCACCGGTGCGGGGGTTTGTTGTGAAAATGCGATCAAATTCACGATTTGTCTCTTGAAATCACCGGGTGGGAATGGTATGCTTAAACTGCTCTGCGCAGTTCGTGCAGGGGACGTCATCAAAAAGGGGCAGAAAAAAGATGCAGAATCGTTCGAACAAAAAGCTCATCGCGGGGATCGTGATGGTGGTAGCCATCCTTGCGGTGGGGATCATGGCTGTGATGGCTGACCGTGCACCCGTACCGGTGTCAAGCAGCGAATCGAAAGAAGAAATTATCTGGGACGAGCCGGAGGAAATCTCCAGTTCCAGTGTCGAGAGCGCACCGGAGTCGGAGAGCGCGGCAGAAAGTGTGCCGGAAGAAGAGCCGGACTCCGCACTGGATGAGGAAAACGCTCTGTCCGAGGAAGTGTCCTCCAGCGAAGCCGCTTCGGAATCCGCCAGCAGTTCGAAAGAGGAGAGCAGCTCCTCTTCTAGCAGCGCTTCTTCGAGCAGCAGTTCTGCCAGCAGCACCGCTTCTTCGGCGGCCCATTCTCAGGCGGCTTCGTCGCATGAGACGGCGTCTTCTTCTCATGCGGCCTCCAGCAGCGCGGCAAGCAGCAGCGCCAGCGCCGAGAGCGCCGTGGACAAGCAGATCGACAGCTATGTCAGCCAGCTGACCAACCTGCGGCAGAGCAGTCAGAAGGAATTGTACGGCATCATCGGTGAGACATACACCGAGTATGTCTCCCACCCGGAAGAAGAACGCAGCATCGCGCTGAAAGTCTCCATCGTCGTTTCCAAGACCGCCAAGCTGAATTCGGCCCAGAGCCGGTGCGACAAGGAGTTCAACGCCATCCTGAAGGAACTGCGCCAGTATCTGAAGGACAATGGCCGCGACCAGAGCATCGCGGACGAGGCGGAAGCAACCTATAAAGAGCAGAAGTCGGCCATGACCAAGGAACTGACCGACATCGTCTATAACAGCGCGACCGGCAGCGGCGACGGCGGCAGCTGGATCGTGGACCACATCCCGTCCTGACCCATCTCAAGAAATGCAAATGCGCAGAGGTCTGCACCGAAACCGGTGCGTTCCTCTGCGCATTTTTTATTCAGAAGGTCTCCGGAAGCTCCTTGAGCACGAAGTGGTTCTTTTTGAACTCCAATAACCCCTCGTCCCGCATCCGGCCCAGCTCCTTGGAAAGGGCGCTGCGGTCAAGGTTGAGGTAATCGGCCAGCTGCTGGCGGTTGAACGGAAGATCGAACGTTTTGCTCCCGGCTTGGACCGCCTGACCGGACAGGTAGGTCAGCAGCCGCCCGCGCACCGTCTTGGGCGTCGTGCAGAAAATGCGGCGGGACAGCCCCAGATTTTTCCGCATCGAGACGTGGAGCAGATTCCGCAGAAGCTGCTGCTGCCAGCTGCCCTCTGCGTGGGGGCAGGAGAGGGCGGAGACGTCCAAAAACAGCACGGTGCACGGCTCTGCAGCCACAGCGTCCACCATCAGCGGCTCGGCGCAGAAAGCGTATGTCTCGGCAAAGACCTGCCCGGGCCGCACCTCGCTCAACAGGCTCTTGTTGCCCCAGAGATCCACGCTTTCCACATGGACGCAGCCGCTCAGCACGATGCCGATCTCGTGGACGGTATCGCCGGAACGGAAAATGGCTTCCCGGCGGGAAAATGCCTTCTGCCGCAGACAGTGACAGTGCTCCATCTGGGCGATGTCGGCATCGGTCAGCCCCCGGAACAAAAAAATCGAGCGGATGTTCATGAAAAAAGTGCCCTTTCGTGGTTATAACAACCGAATTGTTTCTGTTATTATAGTATACTGAGCCTACAAAATGCAAGGAGGATTTCGAGATGATCCGGAAAATCATTCATATAGACGAGGAAAAGTGCAACGGCTGCGGCGCGTGCGTCACGGCGTGCCACGAGGGGGCCATTGGTCTGGTCAACGGCAAGGCAAAGCTGATGCGCGACGATTACTGCGACGGCTTTGGCGACTGTCTGCCCGGATGCCCCACGGGCGCGATCACCTTTGAGGAGCGCGAAGCGGCCGCTTACGACGAACAGGCCGTGCTCGAGAATAAGCAGAAAAAAGCCGCCGCCGCTGCACCGGTACACGCTGGCTGTCCGGGCCACCAGATGCATCAGTTTAACCGTAAACCTGCTCCGGCGGCGCCCACGGCAGGGGTGTCGATGCCCTCTCAGCTGGGTCAGTGGCCCTGCCAGATCAAGCTGGTCCCGGTGAATGCACCCTACTTCAACGGGGCGAAACTGCTGATCGCGGCAGACTGCACCGCTTATGCCTATGCGAACATCCATCAGGAGTTCATGCAGGGCAAGATCACCCTCATCGGCTGCCCGAAGCTGGACAGCGTGGACTACAGCGAAAAGCTGACCGCCATCCTCTCCCAGAACGACATTAAGAGCGTGACCGTCCTGCGGATGGAAGTGCCCTGCTGCGGCGGTCTGGAACACGCCGCCGTGACCGCCCTGAAGAACAGCGGAAAGTTCATCCCGTGGCAGGTCGTGACCTTCTCTGTCGATGGCCGTATCCTCGACCGGTAAATAGCGCGGAGAAAAAGAGAGTAAAAAAGCAGCGTCTCCCGAAGCGATGGGGAGACGCTGCTTTTGCGTGTTTAAGAATTGCTTCCCTGCAAAGCGCTCTGCAGCACCGCCGCAAAGCTTTCCAGCGATTTGCGGAGCTGAACGAAGGAATCTACCTCTTCGTCGCTCATCCGGGAGGTGGGCGCGACAACGGCGGTCTCCGCCGCCGTGACGGTCCCGCTCAGGGAGATGGTCACACTGTGCTCTGGGATGGTCAGCAGGACGTGGAGCGGGGTGGTCTTGGCGAACAGCTCCTTCATCGGAAGGCCGAAGATCAGCGTGATGTCGCTGGACGACGGCACTTCATAATAAGTATAGCCGTCCAAAGCCCCGTCGGGCGTCACCTTTTGGAGTGCGCCCAGCGCGAGCGAAAAGCCGGTCATGTCCTGCATCTCGACGGCAGAAAGCTCTGTGCCCAGCACAGAAGCCAGCTGGGTCTGCGAGATGTAGCTGCCCATGCTCCAGCTGGGAAGCACCAAGCTGGCCAGCGGGGCGGCATCTACGATCTGGCCGCGCAAATAGGTGTAGAGCTGTCCGGCGTCGTAGAGCGTCTCGTTGGAATCAATGTAAATGTGGGTGAAGTCGTTCCCGCGCTGGGACGCGAGCGCGACCTGAAATTTTCCGGGAGCATACTGTCCGGAGACTGTGCCCTGCGTTGCGCCGACCTTTTCCAGCACGCCGTACAGCGCGGGCGTTTCGGCGCTGGTGGACTGGACTTGATAGGAGAAGCTGAACGAAGCGCCCGCCTGAAGGGACTTGACCTTGTGGTTCAGCAGGGCGAACAGCGTCCCGCCCGCCGCAAGGAAGAGCGCTAGAACGCAGAGGACGATGATAAGGGCGGCACGGCCCCGCTTTTGGGATCTCGAAGCTGTCATGGCTGGACCTCCTGTGTGGAATAACATGTGTTCAAAACGGCATCAAACGGATGCTGGTGAGGAAATTTCTGGCCGCTGCGGCGGGCGTCAGTGGGCACAGGCGTGCACAAAGGCGTCGAACAGACCCTGCATGGCCGGGTCCATCTCGCTGAGCCACTCCGGATGCCACTGAACGCCAAGGCAGAACCGGGCGTCCGGCTTCTCGATGGCCTCCACGATGCCGTCCTCGCTCAGAGCCGCGAGAGTCAGGCCGGGGGCGATGTGGTCCACGGCCTGATGATGCTGGCTGTTGACCAGAACCGTATCCTGCCCCAGAATGCGGGAGAGCAGCGTTCCGCGCCGGACCGTGACGGTGTGGACCTTTCCCCAGTGGTCGTTGTGGGGGACATGTGCGAACGGCTTGATGTCCTGATACAGGTCGCCGCCCAGCACGACGTTCATCACCTGAATGCCCCGGCAGATGGCGAGAACGGGCTTGTCGGCGGTCAGAAAAGCCCGCAGGAGCGGCGGTTCAGCGGTGTCCCGCAGAAGATTCGGTTCGCCGCAGGCGGGAATGCGCTCCTGCCCGTAGAACTTCGGGTCCATGTCGCCGCCGCCGGGGAGCAGCAGACCGTCACAGGTCAGCGCTTCCTGCACGGCGTGTTCGGGGTCGGCCAGATCGATCCAGCGGACCTCTGCGCCCGCGCGGGCGAGGCTTTCGGGGTATTTGGACTGTGCCGCGGTCAGCTCCGGGTCGGTGCTCATCCGCGGCATGGCAATCGTGATTTTTGACATCTTGCAAGACCTCACTTCCAGCCGCCGTTCTATGCGGACGTGAAGCCCGCCGTTTGACGGCAAATGAAATAACTGCGCCGATCACTTTCCTTTCGGGAGAGCGGACGCCGAGAGGGGGAATAAAACAAAAACCCGGAACCATCGGTTCCGGGCATTTTGGCGGAAAGATGGGGATTCGAACCCCAGAACGCTTTTGACACGTTACACGATTTCCAGTCGTGCGCCTTAGACCAACTCAGCCATCTTTCCACATCTTCAATTCTCAGTGCTTTGGGCCGTGGCCCTCAGCGCTCCACTATAATACCTGAAAGAAGCACTTTTGTCAAGGATTTTTTCAAAAAAATTTGAAAAAATTCAAAAATGACGCAGGAACGCTGCATGAAATTGCGGGCGGGCGCGGGAAGCCCCAAAAAGCCCTTGACGCGGGCAGAAAAGCGGACTATGATGAGGGCAGAGAGTGTGCGGGATCATAGGACCCGCGAGGAATTGAAAGCGAACAGGAGGAAAATCGTTATGAATTATTCCGATGTTTTGAACAACGCACGACAGTGCATCGGTCAGTACTGCAAGGCTTGCCCGGTGTGCAACGGCGCGGCCTGCAAGAACCAGATCCCCGGCCCCGGCGCAAAGGGCGTGGGCGATACGGCCATCCGCAATTATAATAAGTGGGCAGAGATCCGGGTCAATATGGATACTCTGTGCGAAAACGGCACGCCCGATACCCATGTGGAGCTGTTCGGCAAGCAGTTCAAGTATCCGTTCTTTGCGGGTCCGGTGGGCGCGGTGAACCTCCACTATTCCGATGCCTATACGGATATGACCTATAATGATGTTCTGGTGCGGGCTTGTGCGGAAAACGGCATCGCGGCCTTTACCGGCGACGGCACGAACCCGGACGTCATGACCATGGCCACCAAGGCCATCGGGGCCGCGAACGGCTGCGGCGTGCCCACCATCAAGCCGTGGAACATCGACACCATCAAGACCAAGATGGAACAGGCCAAGGAGAGCGGCTGCTTTGCGGTCGCGATGGATGTGGACGCCGCCGGTCTGCCCTTCCTGAAGAACATGACGCCCCCGGCGGGCAGCAAGAGCGTGGACGAGCTGAAAGAGATCGTTGCGCTGGCGGGCCGTCCCTTCATCGTGAAGGGCGTCATGACGGTCAAGGGCGCGCTCAAGGCGAAGGAAGCCGGTGCAGCGGCCATCGTCGTTTCGAACCACGGCGGCCGCGTGCTGGACCAGTGCCCCGCCACGGCGGAGGTCCTGCCCGAGATCGCAGACGCCCTCAAGGGCAGCGGCGTGAAGGTCCTCGTGGACGGCGGCATCCGGTCCGGCGTCGATGTGTTCAAGGCGCTGGCGCTGGGCGCAGACGGCGTGCTCATCTGCCGTCCGTTCGTCACGGCTGTCTATGGCGGCGGCGAAGAGGGCGTTCAGTGCTACATCGAGAAGATCGCCGGCGAGCTGGCCGATACGATGCAGATGTGCGGTGCGCACAGCTTGAGCGAGATCACCAGAGAGATGGTAAGAATCTAAAGGAAATGTACTCTTTTGCGCGCCAAAAGAGTACCAGAAAAGCGCCCGCTACTTCCGAAGCGCGGGAGGCACGGCCAAGGGGGCTGCTCGCCCCTTGGAACCCCAAAGAAGTAGACAAACCCCTGAAAATCGGGAGATTCCCGCCTACGGCGTGAAGATCTCTTTCCGATTTTTCAGGGGTTTGTTGATTTGCGGCGCTGCCGCAGAAAAGAAACAGAAGATTCTGCGGTTAAAGTTTACTTCAGCGTCCCATCCAGCACCTGACCATAGTACCACGGTTTCGGGGCGTGGAAGGTCTTGCCGGAAAGATCGGCGAAATCGGGCTGGGTGAAGCGGGGGAGGACCAGCTCCCATGCGCAGAGGGCCTGATATTTGAGCTTCAGCTCGCGGTTGGCGGAGTTGTTGCCGTACTTGCTGTCGCCGAGGATGGGACAGCCGATGCTGGCCATGTGGGCGCGGATCTGGTGGGTGCGGCCGGTGATGAGCTTGACCTTGAGCAGGGCCAGACGGCCGGAAACGGCGATCGTCTCATACTGCGTCTCCACATCCTTTGCGCCCGGAAGCTTTTCGTCCACGATCTTGACGATGCCGCGGTCGGCGTCCTTGAGCAGATAGCCGCCCAGCGTGCCGTCCGGCGGCGTGGGACGGCCAAAGGTGACGCAGAGATAGGTCTTTTTGACCTCGCGGTTCTTGATGACCTCGAGGAACAGCTGCTCGGCCTCCGGCGTCTTGGCGATGATGACCAAGCCGCTCGTGCCGGTGTCCAGACGGTGGCACAGCGCCGGAGTGTACAGGCTGTCCTCGCTGTATTCGCCCTGCTGGTTCAGGTAGAGCAGAGCGCGGTTCAGCAGGGTGTCGTCCTCGGGGCCGTCTACGGCCAGACCGGCGGGCTTGTTCACGACTAAGATCTGCGGGCAGTCGTAGATGACCTGCGCCGGACCGCGCGCGTTCTTCCACGCGGGGCCGTCCACCCGCTTGTCGGCGTCCAGCACCTCGTCCAGAATGAACAGTTTGATCTCGTCGCCGGCCATCACGCGGGTGGAGAGCGGCTGCTTTTTGCCGTTCAGCTTGATCTTATTTTCACGCAGGGCCTTGTTCAGGCGGCCCGGGTTCAGCGCCGGGAACTGCTGCATCAGATAATTGTCCAGCCGGGTGGGGGCAAGACACTTGACTTTCAAAATCTTCACGAAAAATTCCTCGCTATTCTGCAATAGAGTGTGTCCTTGAATCGTTTTTATTGTAGCGGAACAGACCCGCTGAGTCAAGCAAACAAGAGAATTTGCATTTTACAAAAAAGAGAAAAAGTATATCATATAGAACGCACAGACAGAAAGAAGGTTTTTCGATGAGACGGAATCATAAAGTGTTGGCGCTGGCCGCCATTCTGGCAGTTGGTATGGCAATGGCGGGCTGCGGAGCATCTAGCTCTACGGCTTCTTCAACGAGTGTAGTTCCAGCTTCGTCCCATGTGGCGGAAGAAGGAACAATGGAACCCATCAACAGGCTGACATGGAATTTGGATGATCTGGACGACCCGGAAACGACGACGTTTATTTCTGCGTCCATCTCCTCTGGTGTTCAAGATGGAAGCTTGACGGCGAAGGTGTTCAGTTACGACCTTTATAAAAAAGAAGAGGTTGAAGATCTTGCTGTCGGCGATAAGATCACCTTCCACGAAGAAGGGACTGCATGGAATCAATATGTTACCGCCGAAGTGAGCAGCGTCGAGAAAAACGACCAATACGATATCGTGACGATCAATGGCGGTGCGGAACAGGGCGGCGTTGATCTGCTGCTGGATGGAGATACCTACCGCACGATGACGTTCGATGATTACCCTGTCTATTATGAGATGGGCGAAAAGACGCTGCCGCTGGCAGAAAACGTGGTGCTGAAGGATAGCTCTGCTGATCCACAGGCCGAAGCGGTGGAAACGACGGGTGCGGATGCCGTAGCAGCAGCGATCAATGCAGACCCGGATAACTGGACCGTGTACAATACAACATTGGTGGTGCAGGGCGGCAGGATTTTGGAAGTGCGCCGCATCTGGGTCCCGTAAAATTTGGGAAAACCCGTTGACAAACGCCGCATCCATGCTATAATCTGAATTGAACGCAAAGGGGAAATTTGCCCTTTTGTGCGGTAAATTGGATTATGACAGATGGCTAGGATGGGGTCAGAAAAACATACCCTGCTGTGCAGAGAGAACGTCCGCTTTGGCTGCAAGGCGTTCCGGCAGAAGATTTTTCAAGCCGCCCCGGAGCTTCCGGCGAACAAACCGGACGCGGCGCAGCGTTACCGCGCACAAAGCGGCAGGGGACAGATTTTCCTGCAATTTGGGTGGTACCACGGAGCTTTTTACACAGTCTTCGTCCCTTTGTTGGGGCGGAGGCTGTTTTTGTTTTGGCGCCTGTCATAAAAATATCGCGTCCGGAGGAGGACGCCAGAAACCACGAGGAGAGATACAGTTATGCAATGGACCGGTTTGAATGAACTGCGCGAAAAGTACCTGACCTTCTTTGAAGGCAAGGGCCATCTGCGCCTCGACAGCTTCCCGCTTGTCCCGAAGAACGACCCCAGCCTGCTGCTCATCAACAGCGGCATGGCCCCGATGAAGAAGTGGTTCCTCGCTCAGGAGGAGCCGCCCCGCCACCGCGTGACCACCTGCCAGAAGTGCATCCGCACCCCGGATATCGAGCGCGTCGGCATCACCGCCCGCCACGGAACCTTCTTCGAGATGCTGGGCAACTTCTCCTTCCAGGACTACTTTAAGGAAGAGGTCATTCCCTGGGCTTGGGAGTTCCTGACCAGCGATGAGTGGATGGCCATCCCCAAGGACAAGCTGCACATCTCCGTCTACGAAGAGGACGACGAGGCCTATGATATCTGGACCAAGAAGGTCGGCATCGCGCCCGATCACATGGTCCGTCTGGGCAAAGAGGACAACTTCTGGGAGCATGGCTCTGGTCCGTGCGGCCCCTGCTCTGAGATCTACTTCGACCGCGGCCCCGAGTACGGCTGCGGCAAGCCGACCTGCGGCGTTGGCTGTGACTGCGACCGCTATATGGAGATCTGGAACCTCGTGTTCAGCCAGTTCGATGCCGACGGCAAGGGCCACTACGAGCGCCTTGCCCGTCCCAACATCGATACCGGTATGGGTCTGGAGCGTCTGGCATGCGTGATGCAGGGCGTCGGCAACCTGTTTGAGGTCGATACCGTCCAGAGCGTTCTGCACCACGTCGAGCACATCGCGGGCAAGACCTACGGTGCGGATGCAAAGGATGATATCTCCATCCGCGTCATCACCGACCACATCCGCAGCTGCACCTTCATGGTGTCCGACGGCATCCTGCCCTCCAACGAGGGCCGCGGCTATGTGCTGCGCCGCCTGCTGCGCCGTGCTGCCCGCCATGGCCGTATGCTGGGCATCACTCACCCGTTCCTGGTGGAGCTGGTGGAGACTGTCATCCAGTCCAGCGAGACCGCATACCCCGAGCTGCGCGAGCATGATGCTTATATCAAGAAGGTCATCGGCACCGAGGAGGCAAACTTTGCCCGCACCATTGATGCCGGCATGAACATCCTGAACAACATGATCGACGGTCTGGAAAAGGCACATGAGCATCTGCTGAAGGGTCTGGACGTGTTCAAGCTGAACGATACCTTCGGCTTCCCGCTGGATCTGACCAAGGAGATCGCTGCAGAGCAGGGCATTGAGATCGACGAGGAAGGCTTCCACGCCGAAATGACCAAGCAGAAGGAGCGTGCCCGTGCGGAGCGCCTGAAGAAGAACATCTCCGGCTGGAGCGAGGACCTGTTCGGTGCGCTGGATGCAGAGCCCACCGTCTTTACCGGCTACGAGACCCTGAACGACACCGGTGTGGTGGTTGCCCTGAGCGACGAGGAGACCCTGACCGACGCCATTGCTACCGATGAGGAAGCAAAGGAAGGCGTGCTGGTGGTTCTGGATAAGACTCCCTTCTACGCTGAGATGGGCGGTCAGGCTGCGGATCACGGCATGCTGAACAGCGCTGACTGCAGCCTGCGCGTGCTGGATGTGAAGAAGACCCCCAAGGGCTACTACGTCCACACCTGCGTGCTGGAGAGCGGCATCGTGAAGGTGGGCGACCATCTGAACGCTCAGGTGGACAAGGAATACCGCATGGCCATTGCCCGCAACCACACCGCCACCCATCTGCTGCAGGCAGCTCTGCGTGAAGTGCTGGGCGACCATGTGCATCAGGCAGGCTCCTATCAGGATGCAGAGATCACGCACTTCGACTTTACCCACTTCAGCGCTGTCACTCCCGAGGAGCTGGCCCGCGTGCAGAAGATCGTGAACGACAAGATCTACGAGTCCATGAACGTCACCGTCCGGGAAATGCCCATTGAGGAAGCCAAGAAGCTGGGTGCAATGGCTCTGTTCGGCGAAAAGTACGGCAAGGTCGTGCGTGTTGTGGACATCGAGGGCTGGTCTACCGAGTTCTGCGGCGGCACCCACGTGAAGAACACCGCCCAGATCGGCGGCTTCAAGATCGTGAGCGAGGCCTCCGTTGCTGCGGGCATCCGCCGCATCGAGGCTGTCACCGGCCGCAACCTGCTGATCCGTGCAAACCTGCAGGAGGCTATGCTGCATACCGTGGCAAACACCCTGAAGGCAAATAACGTGACCGCTCTGCCCGTCCGTGCCGAGGCCGTGATGGCTGAGAACAAGGCTCTGGCCAAGGAGCTGGAAGAGATCAAGGCACAGGTCGCCGCTTCCAAGGTGACCAGCCTGTTTGACAATGCCGAGGAGATCGGCGGCGTGAAGATCGCTTCTGCATACTTCACCGGCACCACCGGCGACACCCTGCGCGGCATGTGCGATACCATCCGCGACAAGGCTGTGAAGCCCGCTGTGGCGGTTCTGGTGGGCAAGGCTGAGGACAAGATCACTATGGCTGTCACTGTGAGCAAGCAGGCACAGGAAAAGGGCCTGAAGGCCGGTGCTCTGGTCAAGGAGATCGCTGCCATTGCCGGCGGCAAGGGCGGCGGCAAGCCGGACTTTGCAATGGCCGGCCTGAAGGACGAGACCAAGATCGATGAGGCTCTGGCTGCTGTCAGCGCCATCGTCAAGAAGGCTCTGGGCGAATAAGAAACCGGGTTCGCCCTCTCCGTCAACGCTGACGCGCTGCCACCTCTGGGAGAACTGGACGCAAAGCGGCCTGAGAGGGCGGGGCTGTTTATAAAATATCAGGAAGGAGTTGTTCCCCATGGAAGATTGTCTGTTTTGCATGATCGCGGAGGGCAAGATCCCCTCCAAGAAGCTGTACGAGGACGAGCAGGTGGTGGCGTTCTACGACATCAACCCGCAGGCCAAGGTGCACTTTCTGGTGGTGCCCAAAAAGCACATCACCTCTGCTGCTGCGCTGACCGAAGAGGACGGCGCACTGCTGGGCCATATCTTTGCAGTGATCGCAAAGCTGGCTGCGGAGCAGGGCCTGAACAACGGCTACCGTGTCATTTCCAATGTTGGCGAGGACGCAGGCCAGACCGTGAAGCATCTGCATTTCCATGTTCTGGGCGGCGAAAAGCTGCCCGTCTGATTCCAAAAAAGGGAGAGCGTTGAATTATGGCTGAGACTTATACCCTGCATGTTGCAGGCCTGACCCGTGAGCTGACCATCTGCAAGGTGAATGACCACATGGACATTGCGGCTTTTATCATGCTGGGTGACGCCGAGCTGACCGTAGCTGCTGCCACCGAGCTGCTGAAAAAGTGCCCGGACTTTGATATCCTGCTGACCGCTGAGGCCAAGGGCATCCCTCTGGCCCACGAGATGAGCCGCCAGAGCGGCAAGCCCTACGTCTGTGCACGCAAGGGCGAAAAGCTGTATATGACCGACCCCGTGGTGGTGGAGGATCAGTCCATCACCACTGCCGGTAAGCAGAAGCTGGTCATCGACCGCAAGGAGCTGGACAAGATGAGCGGCAAGCGCGTTCTGGTGGTGGACGATGTCATTTCCACCGGCGGTTCGCTCAAGGCTCTGGATGCGCTGGCTGAGCAGACCCAGTGCACCATTGTGGGCCAGGCCGCTGTTCTGGCCGAGGGCGATGCAGCTGAGCGCAAGGATATCATCTTCCTGGAGCCGCTGCCCCTGTTCTTCCACTAAGCTGTCATGCGACGCCCGCTCTGCGTTTTCTGCGCTGGAATGCTGGGTGTTGAGTTCGTGTGTGCCTTTTTGCCGCAAACGGAGCTTTTTGTGCCGTTTGCGGCATTTTTTGTTGCCGTTTGTCTGGTGCTGTGCATCTTTGATGCTGCCCGCAAAGCGGCGCTCTGCATCCTGCTGGGTGCTGCGGTGGGCATGGCATCGGTGCTGCACACGGCAAACCGGCTGGAGCGCATCCGCGTGCAATATGCAGGCCGTCCGCTGGTGCTGACGGCAGAGGTGGAAAGCGTTTCGGACTCCTACTATCCCGGCGCTGTGGATGCGGTTTTGCATGTAGAGAAAGTGAACGGCAGCGCGGCATCCTTCCGGGTGGAATGCGAGACCCTGCCGGAATGTGAGGCGGGACAGCGGGTGCAGGGCAGATTTGTGCTGTCCGTTCCGGCACAGCAGAGCCGGGTCGGCCTGTATGCGGACGGCATTGTGCTGCTGGCAGAACCGGACGAGGAGAAACCGGATTTCAAACAGCTGGGGCAGAGCAGCAGCTTCCGTGCCCGCACCCACCGGCTGCAGCAAAGGCTCAGCGCAGCCCTGCGCCGCCGCATGGATGGCAAGACCGGCGGCGTGCTGGCGGCCATGACGGTGGGCGACCGGACGCACCTTTCCCCGGCGCTGCGCAGCGCCTACCGGGGCGCGGGCCTTGCCCATGTGCTGGTGGTGAGCGGAATGCATGTATCCATCCTGTGTGGCGATATCCTCAGCACGCTCCTGCCCTACGAGTGGGAGCAGAGTTACCGCAGGCGCAGACGCCGGGCTGTGTTCCGAAGCCTGCTGGCCTTTTTGTTGATGGGCGTGACCGGCTTTACACCCTCGGTGCTCCGTGCAGCGGCAGCGGTGTGGGTCAGTGCGATGGGCATATGGGTGTACGGCCCGCCGGATACCCTCACCTCTCTGGCGGTGGCCGGTATCGTCATGACGGCAGGCAGCAGCTATGCCGTGTGTGATATCGGCTTTGAGCTTTCCTTTGCGGCGGTGCTGGGCACGGTGGCAGGCGGTGCGTGCATCCGCCGCATCCGGGATGCATGGTACCGCCAGTTCTGGAAAAACGCGAAAAATCCGGTGAAGCGCCCATGGTATTTCAAACTGCCGGAGCGCCTTTGGGGCCTTGCGGAAAGCGTCTGCATTTCGGTCTGTGCGTCTGCGGCGACCTTTCCGGTGCTGGTGCTGCGCGGGCTGAGCGTCAGCATCTGGGCAGTGGTCTCCAGTGCAGCGGTCCTCTGGCTCATCCAGCCCATGATGCTGCTGGGCCTCGGTACGGCGTTCGCCGGGCTTGTGCCCGCCCTTGCGCCGCTGCATGGTGCGCTCTCCGTACTGTCCGCAGCCTTGACCGGCCTGCTCGACCGCTGGGCCGTCTGGATAGCGGCAAAACCGGGCGCGGGGCTCTACTTTGATACGGCCTATGCGGCCATTGTCTGTCTGGTGCTCATCCTGCTGTGCTGGCTGGCCTTCCGCTGGCGTCTGCGTCTGCGGGTGGCCGTGCCCTGCATTGTGCTGACAGCGGCGGTTTCCGTTGGGCTGGGCAATGCCCTCAGCCGGGATGTGGTGCACATCGACCTTGTGGGCAGCGCCAACGCGCCGGCGGTGGTGGTCACCCAGAACGATACCGCTGTGGTACTGTTCCGGGGCGGAAATTCGGTCCGGAATGCAGTGGAAGAACAGCTGGCCCGGCGGGGCGCGGCGAAAATTGAACTGCTGGTGGATCTGCGCACAAAACCGGAAACGCCCTGTGCGCTGGAAGCGGAACAGAGCGTTTTGGCAGAAGAAATGGCTGTGAACACCGCGCAAAAGCAAAAGTGCACGCCTGCACTCGTGGAGGTCCTGCGCACCCGGAACGGCTGCCTTGTGCGGCTGACCATCGGCAACCGGCAGTTCGTGACCCTGAGCGGCAGGGTGGAGCTGGCACAGCCGGTCTCGGCCCGGTGGCTTCTGGCATCCCCTGCAAAGCCGGATGCGGTACAGTACAAAGAGGTTCTGGCTCTGCGGCGGTATGATTGGATGACCGGCGGAGCGGCGCAGTCCTCGTCCCTCAGCCTGCGGCGGTATGGTGGACTGAAAACGGAGTGATGCTTTGCAATCCGGGCAGAGTGTGGTACAATAGAACAATATGAGGGGAAAGGGGGTGCCTGCATGGCCACCGAAACCAAGCTTCGGCAGCTGGCAGACAAGGGCTGCCCGGTCTACTATTTTTATTCCAGTGAACGGTATCTGGTGCGGCAGGCCGTGGCAGCGGCCACCCGCATCCTGACTGCAGACAGCGACGAGGACGCCACCATTCTGGATGGCGCCGCGCCGGAGATCGAACAGCTCATCATGGCGGCGGGCACCATTTCTTTTTTTGGGACCCGGCGTGTGGTGGTGCTACCGGAATTGGAACCCGGCAGCTATGGGGAGAAAGATCTGGAAGAACTCAGCAGCACACTTGCCAGTCTGGAAAATGCCGTGGTGGTGCTGGGAAGCGTGTTTGAGCTGGAACGCAGTAAGCTCAGGCTGAACAAAAAAGCGCAGAAGCTCATTGCGCAGTGCAAAAGCATCGGCTACACCGAAGAATTGGCTAAGCCGAAGCCCTTTGAGCTGAAAATGATGATGATCGACCGCGCCAAAGAACAGGGGGCCAGCCTGCCGGACGGCGCAGCAGCGGCGCTGCTGGAACGCTGCGGCGAGGACCCTTTCCTGCTGGAAAATGAGGTGGACAAGCTCTGTGCATTGTCCGGGTACCAGACGGTCACGGCAGCGATGGTGGCCGAGATGGGCACCGTGAGTCTGGAAGCGGATGTGTTTGAAATGATCCGCATGATCACGGCCAAAAACGCCACGGGTGCCTGCAAAAAGCTGCAGACTTTGCTGCGCCTGCAGCAGGAGCCCATTGCCATCACGGCGGCACTGATCGGCAGTTATGTGGACCTGTACCGTGTCAAGCTGGGCGCGGCAAAGCGCAAGCCTTACGGCACCGTATTCAAGGATTTCGGCTACAAGGGCAGTGACTACCGGCTCAAGCGTTCGGCCGAGACGGCCTCGCACTACACGCTGGGCCAGATCGAAAACTGTATGCAGGTGCTTCTGGAACTGGACCAGAGCCTGAAAAGCCAGCCCACCGATGACCAGATCCTGCTGGAAACAGCGCTGTGCCGGTTGGCAATGGCGGGGAGCGGACGATGAAGGAAAACGAAATGATCCATACCAGCCGGGTGCTCATTGTGGAGGGCAAATACGATGCGGCCCGGCTTTCCCATCTGACCGATGCCATGATCCTGCTGACCGACGGCTTTGGCATTTACAGCGACAAAAAGCGCCAGCAGCTGTTCAAAGCACTGGCGCAGAAAAACGGCCTGATTTTGCTCACGGATTCGGACGCGGCAGGCTTCCGCATCCGCACCTACATCACCAATCTGGTGGGGGAAAAGAATGTGGTGCAGGCCTACGTGCCCGCCATCCACGGCAAGGAAAAGCGCAAGGAGCAGCCCGGCAAGGAGGGCCTGCTGGGGGTCGAGGGCGTGGACGATGCCATCGTTCTGCAGGCGCTGCGGGATGCCCTTGGCGCAGAAGCGGGTGCCGCACCGGTTCGTCCGGAGGGACGGCAGATCACCTATACCGATCTCTATGAGTGGGGACTCTCCGGCAGGCCGGGCAGCGCCGAACGCAAGGCAAAGCTGCTGAACGCGCTGGGCCTGCCGCCGCGTCTTTCCAAAAAGGAACTGGTGGAGGCGCTGAACCGGCTGTATACGTTTGAACAATTGGACGAGATGCAGTTGAAAATCCTGAATAACTGACTGCATGGCGCAGGGGAGAGCACACTTTTCACCTCTGCGCTGTTTTTGTGTCCGGGGCGTTCCAGCGCTGGCGCAGAAGCTCCAATGCGTGGGTCTCAAGGCGGGAGACATAGCTCCGGCTGATGTTCAGAAGCCCGGCCACCTCCAGCTGGGTCAGCGGCGGCTGGCCGGCAAGGCCATACCGCAGCAGGATGATCTGCCGTTCCCGGGCGGGCAGGCCGTCCAGAAGCAGTCTGGCCCGGCGGATCTCGTCCTGCTTTTCGCAGGTCTCCTCCATGCAGAAGCTGTCCTGCAGAACATCGGCCAGAGTCAAAGAGGAAGCCTCGTCAGATTCCAGCGTTTCCTGCAGAGAGACGGTGCCGCCGGTCTTGCGCTCCCGCCGGAACTGCATCCGGAGCTCGTTTTCAATGCACCGGCTGGCGTAGGTAGAAAACCGTGTCCGGCGGGCAGAGTCGAAGGTGTCCACCGCTTTCATCAGGCCGATGGTTCCGATGGAAACAAGGTCGTCCTGATCGCCGGGCAGGGCGTAGTATTTTTTTACGATGTGTGCCACCAGACGCAGATTGTGCCGGATCAGCTTTTCCCGTGCGGCAGGGTCACCGGCACGCAGTGCGGCAAAGGCTTCGGTTTCCTCCCGGGCAGAGAGGGGCCGCGGAAAGCTGCCGCTTTCCAGATGAAGCGCCAGGACCAGAAACTTTGTGGCAAAAAATTGCAGAAGAGATAAAAACATGCCGACCCCTCCCCAAAGCATCATAAACGGTTACTGTAATTTATGAAGGAGGGCTTGCCTTTTTTCCTGACTTCGGGGCGGACAGCTCCGCTTCGCTGTCCACAAAATACTGATAGGCGTCCTTGTCTGCAATCAGGTAGACGGGATTCTGCAAAATCGACTTGATGGAAAACCGGGTGAACGAACGCCCGGTTTTTGTTTTGATGCCCTGCCGCAGCAGTTCGGTCTCGGTCATGGTCAGGGAATCGTACTGCTCGTAGAGGTCGAAGATTTTGTAGATGATCTCTGCTTCGTCCGGCAACAGCTTGAGCTTGCAGGCCTTTTTGGTCTTGCCGTCCACCGTGATGCTCTTGACGCTCTCGGAAGCATAGCCCGTGGGGGTCGTGCCGCCCAGCCAGCGCCCGGTCTTTGCCAATTCGTGCATGTTGTCCCGGATGCGCTCTGCGATGGTCTCACGTTCCAGCTGACTGAACACCGATGCGATGTACATCATCGCGCGGCCCATGGGGCTGGACGTGTCAAAACTTTCACGGATGGACACAAAGTCGATGCCCAGCCGTCCCAGTTCTTCAATCAGGCTGGAAAAGTCGCTGATGTTGCGGCTGATGCGGTCCAGACGGTAGACCACAATGGCCTTGAATTTCCGGTCCTTGGCCGCAGTCATCATCTTTTTGAAGTCCGGGCGGTTCAGGTTGCCGCCGGAAAAGCCCTCGTCCTCAAAGACAACGGCATGTTCCGCGGCGGCATCTCCGTAGTGGGTGCGGATATATTCGCGGCAGAGGTCGATCTGATTTCCGATACTTTCGCCCTTGCCGGTATAGCGGGATTTGCGGGAATAGATGGCAATGGTGTCAGCAGTTTTGGCCATGAGATACTCCTTTCCTGTTGTCCGGTGGCCGTAGATGCGGCTATTGTAGCATGGCAGGCCATCTTTGTAAAGAAAAATAACGATAGTCATACATATTTCATCATACTACGAACGGAGGTGTCAAGGATGTGACAAGGCAGAACAAGCGAGGAAATCAGGATGTTTGACTATTTCTATGGGCAGTCGGGCGAGATGTTCTCGTATTTCCGGGTGCCCAAAATTTTATTCCGG
>ERZ870052.87-NODE-87-length-31441-cov-6.926285_pt1 | contig 31441 bp, 29 predicted proteins | sample MGYA00520889_ERZ870052 | MGnify/ENA primary metagenome ERZ870052 (study PRJEB32232, sample SAMN07284988) | human gut metagenome | biome: human-associated habitat; material: feces | host: Homo sapiens | place: Tanzania | collected 2014-08-14 ...
GTATCTGCTGGAAAAAGCGGCGGTAACGAAAGATTTGCAGGCGGAGTGGAACTGGATACGCTATCAGATTGGTGGAAAGATGTTTGCGGCGGTTTGTCTGGATGACGATACCAATAAACCAGTGTATATCACCCTGAAACTGAAACCGGAAGAGGGTGACTTTTTCCGTCAACAGTATGAGGATGTCATTCCGGGCTACTATATGAATAAAGTGCATTGGAATTCGATCAAGGTGGATGGCGCAGTGCCGGACGACTTGCTGAAAGAGATGCTCGATAAATCCTATCACCTTGTGCTGGAAGGGTTTAGTAAGAAAAAACAGAAAGAACTTTTGGAGGGTCTGACCGATGGCATTTGATTTCAAGAAAGAGTACAAAGAGTTTTACCAGCCGCCGAAGAAGCCGGTGATCGTGACGATACCGGCAATGAACTTTGTTGCGGTGTGTGGAAAAGGCGACCCCAATGACCCGGACGGCGACTACAAAGCGGCGATAAGCCTGCTGTACGGCATTGCGTACACCATCAAGATGAGCTATAAGGGCGACCACAAAATCGACGGCTTCTTCGAGTATGTCGTGCCGCCGCTGGAAGGTCTGTGGCAGCAGCCGGATGTGGACGGTGTGGATTTTGCGCACAAAGAGAGCTTCGAGTGGGTGTCGATGATCCGTCTGCCGGAGTTTGTGACGCCGGAGGTTTTCGAGTGGGCGAGAGAAGAGGCAACCCGGAAAAAGAAGACGGACTTTTCAAGAGTGGAGTTTTTCCATTACGAGGAAGGACTTTGCGTCCAGTGTATGCACGTCGGCAGTTACAACGACGAGCCGGAGACGCTGCGCCAGATGGATGAATTTGCAGCAGGGCAGGGGTATGCGGTGGATTTTTCCGACCAGCGGCGGCATCACGAAATTTACCTGAGTGACCCGAACAAGACCGCGTCCGAGAAGTGCAAGACTGTTTTGCGTCATCCCATCCGAAAAATTTGACAAAAGAGGTCGCATTTGTTTGTGAGATGTGCTATACTATATTTGATATTGTAAAAAGGAGACTATTCCATGCCGAAGAACATTCACACGCAGGACTCTTCCCAGCAGCGGGCATCCAAACTGCTGCTCGCCATGGGCGTGATTGTTCTGGTGGGTGCGCTGGCCTACTTCGTGCTGACGCTGGTGGTCAACCGCCGCACCCCCGCGAACCCCGACACCCATTACACCGCCGACAACGGCATCGTGCTGGACTACGAAAGCACCGTCTGGCCGGTCTGTGAGATGACCGAGGACGACACCCTCGGCCACGCCCTCAAGCTGGCTTCCGGGACCGACAGCGACAACGCGAACTATCAGGTCGTATTGCTGCAGCGGGGCGACGCTTCCACCTACGAAGATTATATCAGCCAGTCGGAATCCGATCTGAAAACGGCCTATGGCGTCATCAGCCCCCGCAAGGTCAAGATCAGTATCGACGGCGCAACGGTCAACGCGGTGCGGTGCGACATTCAGGCGTATTACGCCGTTCTGGCCACCATCGAGTACGACAGCGGCGATGTGGTATACGTCTCCGCTCTGACCAAGCTGGCCTCCATCAGTGACATCGTAAACCTTGTGGAGAGCGTCCGTCTGTCCTGAGCGGCAGACCGCTCCATCCGAAAGGAAGGATCGTTCCATGCAGACAACTACCTTTGAAAAACACGTCTGGGCCGAGATCGACCTCGACGCCCTGCGCGCCAATTTCCGCGCGGTGCAGAAGCGGGCGGGCGATCTGCCCCTGTGCGCCGTCGTCAAAGCCGACAGCTACGGCCACGGCGCGGTCCAGTGCGCCCGCGTCTTTGCAGAAGAAGGAGCCGCGTGGCTGGCCGTCAGCTGCCTTGCCGAGGCTTTGCAGCTCCGTCAGGCCGGACAGAAGCTGCCCATCCTCATTCTGGGCCACGTCCAGCCGGAATTCGCCGCCGCCCTGATCGAACACCACATTACCGCCGCGTGCTATTCCCTGCCGCAGGCCAAGGCGCTGAGCGCCGCTGCCGTTCAGGCGGGCGGGACCGTGGACATCCACCTCAAAGCCGACACCGGCATGGGGCGGATCGGCTTTCCGCTGCGGACCGACTTCGCGCAGTCCATCGCTGAGATGCTGGAAGTCTGCGCCCTGCCGGGGCTGCACATGACCGGCCTGTTCCAGCACTTCGCTGTCGCGGACGACGACAGCACCGAAAACATCGCCTACACCGAGGAGCAGTATCAGCTCTTCCTCAAGGCCTATCGCGCCCTGAAGGCCGCCGGACACGAGCCGCCGCTGGTCCACTGTGACAACTCGGCGGGCGTCATGCTCCACCCGGATTGGCCCAATGGCGAGATCACGGCCCCGTGCATGGCCCGCCCGGGCATCATCCTGTACGGGTTCGACCCCAGCGACGAGGTCCGCTTTGACACTTTCAAGCCTGTCATGAAGCTCAAAACGGTGGTCAGCATGGTCAAGGAGCTGCAGCCGGGACAGTCCACCAGCTACGGCCGCCGCTTCACGGCCAAGACCCCCACCAAAGTCGCCACCCTCTGCACCGGCTACGCCGACGGCTATCCCCGTCTGCTCAGCTGCGGCAAGGGCATCGTGGAGGTCCACGGCACGCCCTGCCCCGTTCTGGGCCGGGTCTGCATGGACCAGCTCATGGTGGACGTCACCGATGTGCCCAATGTGCAGGAGGGCGACGAGGCCATCCTCTGGGGCGGCCGGGTCAGCGACAGCGCTGAGGACATCGCCCGCAAGACCGATACCATTTCTTACGAGGTGCTCTGCGGCGTTTCCCGCCGGGTCCCCCGCGTTTATCTGGAACATGGCGAGATCACAGACATCGAGGACTGGATCTTGGAATAAAACAACCACTATTTTCCGTTGGAGGAACAGATGGCAAGAGACAACATTCGCAATTTCTGCATCATCGCACACATCGACCACGGCAAATCCACCCTGTCAGACCGCATTCTGGAGCTGACCAAGAGCGTGGACGAGCGCACCATGGAGGATCAGATCCTCGACAACATGGACATCGAGCGCGAGCGCGGCATCACCATCAAGGCCCGCGCCGTGACCCTGAACTACACCGCCAAGGACGGCAAGGTGTACGAGTTCAACCTCATCGACACCCCGGGCCATGTGGACTTCGCCTACGAGGTCAGCCGCAGTCTGGCCGCCTGTGAGGGCGCGATCCTCGTCGTGGACGCGACGCAGGGCGTCGAAGCCCAGACGCTGGCCAACACCTACATGGCACTGGAACACGATCTGGAACTGGTCCCCATCCTGAACAAGATCGACCTGCCCAGCGCCCATCCGGACGAGGTGGCACAGGAGGTCGAGGACGTGATCGGCCTTCCCTGTCTGGATGCGCCCCGCGTCTCGGCCAAGACCGGCCTGAACATCGATCAGGTGCTGGAACGGGTCGTCAGCGACATCCCGGCTCCCACCGGCGACCCGGATGCCCCGTTGAAGGCGCTGATCTTTGACAGCATCTATGACAGCTACAAGGGCGTCATCGTCTATATCCGCGTGTTCGAGGGCACGGTCAAACCCGGCGACACCATCCGCCTGATGGCCACCGGCGCGCAGTTCACGCTGGTGGAAGTCGGCCACATGGGCGCGACCAGCCTGACCCCCTGCGACCAGCTGCAGGCCGGCGAAGTCGGCTATCTGACCGCCAGCATCAAGACGGTGCAGGATACCCGCGTCGGCGACACCGTCACCCTGGCCAACCGCCCCACCGCCGAGGCCCTTCCCGGCTACCGTCAGGTCAAGCCCATGGTGTTCTGCGGCATCTACCCCGCCGACGGCGCACGCTACCCCGACCTGAAGGACGCACTGGAAAAGCTTCAGCTGAACGACGCTTCCCTGACCTTTGAGATGGAAACGAGCGCCGCGCTGGGCTTCGGCTTCCGCTGCGGCTTCCTCGGTCTGCTCCACATGGAGATCATCACCGAGCGCTTGGAGCGCGAGTTCGATCTCGACCTGATCACCACCACCCCCAGCGTCCGCTACCGCCTGACCCTGACCGACGGCACGGTGGAGATGATCGACAATCCGTCCAGCTATCCAGACCCGTCCAACATCGTCAAGCAGGAGGAGCCGTTCGTGGACGTCCACCTGTACACCCCCAACGAGTACGTTGGCAGCCTGATGGACCTGTGCCAGCAGAAGCGCGGCGTTCTGATCGACATGAAGTATCTCGACGACGTCCGCGTGGACCTGCACTATGCGCTGCCGCTGGGCGAGATCGTCTATGACTTCTTCGACGCCATCAAGAGCCGGAGCCGCGGTTACGCCAGCTACGACTACGAGTTCAAGGAGTACCGCGAGAGCGACCTCGTGAAGCTGGACTTCCTGCTGAACGGCGACCCCGTGGACGCACTGTCCATGATCGTGTTCCGCGACAATGCCTATGCCAAGGGCCGCCGCATCTGCGAGAAGCTGCGCGACAACATCCCGCGCACCCTGTTCGAGATCCCCGTTCAGGCGGCCATCGGCGGCAAAATCATCGCCCGCGAGACGGTCAAGGCCATGCGCAAAGACGTTCTGGCCAAGTGCTACGGCGGCGATATCACCCGCAAAAAGAAGCTGCTCGAAAAGCAGAAGGAAGGCAAAAAGAAGATGCGCCAGCTGGGCAGCGTCTCTCTCCCCAGCGAGGCCTTCACCGCCGTGCTGAAGCTGGATAGTGATGATAACTAAAGTATAAAACATGAAATAGGGAAAGCCCCGCGCTCCGGATCTGCTCCAGAGCGCGGGGCTTTCGCGTTTGTGGGGGTACAGGGTTATCTTAGAAACGATATCAGACGATCACGAGGGGCGACGAATTGGGGTGCAGGTTTGCCGCCGTCAGGAAGCCGTTTCCGGAACCCGCGATCGTGATGCGGGTCCACATGGATTCGCTGGCCTGATAGTAAACATCCTTCAGCTTCGAGCAGCCGTCGAATGTATAATATCCGACTTCATTTACCGTTCTCGGGATGTAGATGCTCTTCAACGAAGAACAGCCACTGAATGTATAACCTTCAAGTTCTGTTACTCCCGACGGGATATTGATCTGCTGAAGGGCCTTGCAGTCTCTGAATGCATAGCCTCCAATTTCCGAAAGCGTCGTCGGCATGACGACCGTTTGGAGAGAGGTGCAGCCCGAGAAAGCGTAGGAACCGATTTCCTTCAGGTTTTTCGGCATCTTGATTTTTTTCAACGCCCCGCATTGATAAAATGCGTCTGATTCAATGCGGTTGATATTATCATTCAATGTAACACTTTCCAGTTTAGTGCATCCATCGAACATAGAACTTCCCACAATTTTGCTTTTCACTGTAACAGTTTCCAATGCACTGTTGTGGAAAACAGAACTCTCAATCTTGGTTACCGTAGCAGGAATTGTAATTTCTTTTACCCCTGCGCCTGAAAACGCCCACATTCCTAGCGTGGTCAGCCCTTCTGGAAGAACGATTGATTCCAACTTTTTGCAGTTGTTGAATGTAACGAAGTCAATCGCTTTCAACGTCGAAGGCAGTTGAACGCTTCTCAAATTTGCGCAATTATTAAAACTCCCTCTCAGCTCCTCAACGCCTTGATAAATGACCGCCTCCTGAAGGCTCGTATTCTTGCTCGATACGTCTCCAACCTTCTTGATGCATCCCGGAATAATAATTTTGGTCACCTTATCGCCGATGGACATATCCACGCTCGTGATGGTCGAGCCGGAAACCTTTTCGGGAAGGGTCACCGTGCCGCTGGGCGTTGCGCCGGCTTGGTCATAGCCGACCAGTTTCGCTGTGCCGTCACCATTGGTCGAAATCTTCCAGATGATCTTCTGGGGTTCCTCCTCCGGCTCCGAAGAACTGCTCGAGCTGTCCTCGTGTCCGGTGTCCCCCGAATCACCCGTTCCCGTATCCGCACTGGACGAGGGCACTTCCGGTGCAGACGGCTCTTCCGGCGCACCGTCACAAGCGCCGAGAACGCTCGTCATCGATGCCGCCAGCACCGCCGTGCCCGCAAGTTTCATGAATTTCCGACGATTCACTTTTCGCATTCTGATTGCTCCTTTCTATTTCCCGTTATGCTTTTACCATCTTCACCGCAGAAATTGTGGAATCGAACAGCGTCTTTCCCTTCTTCACTGTGTATACGACTTTTTCATCGTCCACTTGGACCGTGACTTTCATTTCCTTCCAGTTCAGGTACATCGTCTTGCTCGGAATATTGAACACCAGAACGCCCGAGTTGAACTCCCCCGGCTGTAAGGTCAGCGGGTCACCCTTCTCGAACAGGTTTTCAATCGTGTCACCATGGACTGCAATGCTGATGTTGCGGTAATCTACTGGTGTCCCATCTACCGTAGCGGTACAGTCCTTAATACGAATCGCTGCTTTCTGGCTTCTCTTGTTTTCCACATAGGCCATCACACCCAGCACATTATCGCCGCGCCAGACATAGGTTCCGGTTTCAATGTCCTGCCGATAGTCGTTCAAGACCATTTCCTGCGTCTTTGCCGTAAACTCGAGACCATTGAAATCGCAGGTTGTTTTCGAAAGCGGGACTTCCTTCCAAACGACTCCTGTTTCCGTGTCCGATGCTCCCGAACTGTCCGGTTCACCCTCACCACCAGAAGGAGATTCTGTGTCCGCTCCTTCCTGCGAGCTTCCGCCGCTCACGCCGCCTGAAGCGTTTCCGCCGTCCGCATCCCCGCATCCGGCCAGCAAGCCCGCCGCCATGACCGTGGACGCCGCACCAACGATCTGAATGAACTTCCGTCTTGTCAGTTTTCTCATGTTGCCCTCCTGTCGTTTTTCTCAGAATCCATCGACCAGATGAATGCCGATCTTCACCGCATATTTCACGATCGTAACGCCGATGGTCACATAAGAGAGCACCGCCGCCAGCAGAACTTTTTTCACCGTGCCGCCGTTTCCGTTCAAACTTTCCAGCGTCTGCGGCGAAAAATGACTGCACAGCCAGCCACTCCCCTTGCTGATGTCGCTCCACGACTTCCACATGCCGATCGCAAACACGCCCAGAATGATCAACGCCATTTCCATTGGTTCCTCGCTCACCTTTCTTCTAAAAACTTTATTTCGCTCAATGTCACTCGTTCTCCGCAGCTTTCTGCTGCGTAGAAACGGAACCGGACTCCGCCGCTTTGAACCGCGCCTACTCCAAACCAGAGCACCGGCAGCTGGCATTCTTGAACCAATTTTTCGGCAAATCGCCGGTCCGCCCTCGACAGCTCTTCATCTGCTTTGAGATGTGAGTGGACCATCCCGCAAAAACAGATTTTTTCCTCTGCCCATCGGTGGATCAGCCGCTCCGTTTCCGCCGCGTCCGGGGTGATGCAAAACATCCCCGCGTGCTCTGCCGGAAGCAGACAGCAATGGTCCACCTGCTCCAAATCCTGCGTGCATCCCAGCAGAACCCCCTGTTCCACCGGATGGCCCAGAAAATGGGCTTTGATTTCATCCAATATCTCCCGCTTGATCGACAGCATTTCGACCTTAATAGGTGAAATTTGCACATACATACGAGGACGGGCTGAGCCATTCGCCCTTGTAAGCACACCGGCGTGTGCCGTCGTTGTAATGGTCGTTGTCCATCTCCATATACGCGCAGTCGCGGCATCTCGGCTCGTAGCAGCAGGTCCCTTCCGGGAACTTCATCTTCAGGTTCCGCTCGAGATAGGCTTCCACAGTCAGCTTTTTCATCATGATTTTCTCCCTTTTGTGCTTTCCAATGTCTGTTTTTTGAAAACGCTGAAGATTTTTCTCCCCTGCGTTTTCTGACCTGTTTCCATTTTAACGGATTTTCCGTTAAAATTCAAGATGTGACATGCATCCTTTGTAGACTTTTCTACAAAGAGGTGATTTCATGCTATACATTGAGCGCGTCCGGGAGCTTCGCAACGACCACGACCTGAACCAGACCCAAGTGGCAAAGGCGATCCATGTTGCACAGACGACCTATTCCGACTACGAAAAGGGAAAGGTGCGCATCCCGGTCGAGTGCCTGATCCAGCTGGCAAAATTTTACAACGTCGATATGAACTACATCACAGGTGTCAGCGATGTCCTGCATCCGTTTCCGGTGCAGTAACCGCCGCTGGAAACGCAAAAAGCCCCGCGCTCCGGATTTGCTCCAGAGCGCGGGGCTTTTGTATCGTTTGGTTACACGCGGAAATTCTGCAGAGTCGATTTGATGCCCTTGAGGGAGTGGATGAGGATCTTACTGTAGCCGTAAATGAGCAGGGCCTCTTTGGCGCAGATCACGCCGACTTTGAGCAGCGCCCAAGTGAACTCGAGATAGGGCTTGTAGGGGCGAAGCGTTTCCTTGACGTCTGCGACAAAATTCTCCATCCATTCCGGTGCGCCGCCGCAGATGGACTCCTGTTCCTCCTGCGGGATCAGCGCACAGCGGGCGGGAAGTTTCAGTTCGTTTTTCATTCCAGTCCCTTTCACATTGCAAGGCCGACAGCGGTGAGGATGAGCACGCCGCCCACGATCAGGATGGTCGCTTTATGGCGCTCCAAAAAGCCCTCTGCGGTTCCTTCCGGATAGATTGGCTCTGCGCCCGGCTGGTCGATCGGGATCCACTGAGCATAGATGGTGGCTTCCTCGCCCGAGAACTCCGTTTCGCCCGCAACGATCTTGTCGCCGCCCACAAAGTCGGTATACCAGCCGTCGAAGGTGTAGCCGTCCATGGTCGGGGTCGGCAGACTGTACAGCTTGCCGTCGCCGCTGGTGCGCTCCACCACCGGGATGCCCGTTCCGCCGCACGTCTCAAAATAGATGATGACGCGGCCGCTGTTCTCGCTTTCGTCCAACGGTTCCGCCGCGAATGCCGCCGGGACCATCCCGCAGAGCAGTACTGCGCAGAGCAGCACCGCCAGCATCTGTTTGAATCGCTTCATTGCACTTCCTCTTTCCTGTGTGTTACACGCCGTAACCCTGTGCCTTGATGGTCTCCACGACCTGCGTGACGTACTTCTGACAGACCTCGTGTTCCGGGGCCTCCACCATGACGCGGACCAGCGGTTCCGTGCCGGACTCGCGCACCAGAATGCGGCCGGTATCGCCCAGCGCTTCGGCGACTGCCTTGACAGCGGCCTGAACGGCGGGGTCATCCTGTGCGGCCTTCTTGTCGCTGACGCGGACGTTCTCCAGCACCTGCGGATAGATCTTCAGCGGAGCTGCTAGCTCGCTCAGAGACTTCTTGGTGGCCAGCATGACTTCCATCATCTTCAGGCTGGTCAGGATGCCGTCGCCGGTGCTGGCGTATTTGGAGAAGATGATATGGCCGCTCTGCTCGCCGCCGATGCGGCAGCCGTTCTTGGCCATATACTCATAAACGTACTTATCGCCGACGGCTGTTTTGGCGTAGCCGATGCCCAGTTCGTCGAACGCCTTGTACAGGCCGAAGTTGGACATGACCGTGGTGACGACGGTGTTGGTCAGCAGCTTGCCGCGCTCCTTCATGTAGCGGCCGTAGATGTACAGGATGTGGTCGCCGGTCACGACATTGCCCTTTTCATCCACGCACAGGCAGCGGTCAGCGTCGCCGTCGTAGGCGAAGCCCACGTCCAGATGATTCTCGACCACGAACTTCTGCAAGCCCTCGATGTGGGTAGAACCCGCGTTGTTGTTGATGTTCAGGCCGTTGGGCTGGTTATTGATGACATAGGTATCTGCGCCCAGCGCATCGAACACGCTCTTTGCGATGTTCCAGCTTGCGCCGTTGGCGCAGTCCAGACCGACCTTGACGCCCTTGAAGGAGTAGATGCCCAGAGAGATCAAATAGCCCATATAGCGGTTGCGGCCCGCCACATAGTCCACGGTGCAGCCGATATGCTCACGGTGGGCGAAGGGGATCTCCGGCCAATCCTGATCGAACACATGCAGCTTGCCGTCCAGATAGTCCTCCACCAGCAGCAGCGTCTCCTCGGGCATCTTCTCGCCGAAGCAGTCGATGAGCTTGATGCCGTTGTCATAGAACGGGTTGTGGCTGGCCGAGATCATGATGCCGCAGTCGAAATCGTCCACGCGGGCGATGTAGGCCACCGACGGCGTGGTGGTGACGTGCAGCAGATAGGCATCTGCGCCGCTGGCCGTCAGGCCGGCCACCAAGCTGTACTCGAACATATACGAGCTGCGGCGGGTATCCTTGCCGATAACGATGCGGGGCGGCTCCGTGTTGCCGTTGCGCTCCCGCACCATGCCGTAATACCAGCCGAGGAACCGGCCCACCTTATAGGCATGGTCGGCGGTCAGTGTAACGCCCGCCTCACCGCGGAATCCATCCGTGCCAAAGTATTTACCCATACGAAACATTCTCCCTTATATTTGAAGTATCTGAAAATGCAAAAAACTTCCTGCCCTTTATCATAACATATCGGGCAGGAAGAATCTACGGGTATTTTAGGTTTTCTTTCGGTCGAGGTGCTGTTTCAGAAAATTTTTCCCGTGTTCCAAAAGCGCTTCAAACTCCTCCGACCGGGCATAGGTCAGAAAGATCAGCGCCGCATACTCGACGGTGAACAGGATGCCCTTCAGGATGAACCACAGGAACGAATCCCGCATCCCACCCGTAAAGCACAGGCCCACGATGCTGCCGCCCACAACGGTCAGGGCGCGGCGGCCATACTCGATGAAGTAATCCCGAAGCTTTTCCTGCCACTGTTCCTTCAGGCCGTACTTCATCAGGATATACGGCTCGACCCAGAAGCAGGTCGTCATGGTGCTCACGATGGTCCCCAGAAAAACGCCCGCCACGCCGTACCGCTGGACCAGCAGGATGGACACCACCAGATTGATGATGGATTCCGCCACCGGCTTATAGCGGTCGTACCAGAACAGGCCCATCGCCTCGCGGAACTGCAGGTTGATCTGGCGCATTCCGGTGATATAGAACTGGACGACGACGATGATGACCACCGCCTGTGAGAACAGATACTCTTCGCCGAACATCAGCTTGATAAACGGGTTGAACAGCACCACCATGCCCGCCGAAAAATAGCCGAACAGCAAAAACAGGAAGAAGTCCAGCTGCTTATAGATGCGGTAGATATACTCCGGGTCCTGCGTCGCGCCCAGATTGCCGATGCTGCCGGTGAAGGCCGTATAGACCTTGTTCAGCAGGTCGCCGATGCTCTTGATGACCAGCTTATAGTTCGAGTAGATACCCACGCTGGTCAGGCCGACAAAAGCCGACATCAGCAGGTTATCCGTGCTGTTGACCACCGCCGACCCCAGCCGGTGCATACTCAGGGCCAGAATGTTTTTCATGATGCCGCTGCGCTCTTCTTTGGAGGGTAGCCGCTTTTCGTCTTTCAGGTAAGGGAACTCTTTGTCCACCCGCCGGGAGACGACCAGATTGATGGAGATCTGGGTCAAAATTTGGAGCAGCAGATAGAGCTGGAAGTTCTGCGTGACGATCAGCACCACGACCTGCAGAACGATCTGCACCGCGTGGGCGATCTGCTCCACCACGGTCCGGACATAGGCTTTCTGGTACGCCAGGAGGATGGAATTTTTATACGAGAGCAGATAGGAGCTGACCGAGTTGCCCAGATACATCAGGTAGATCAGCCGAATGTGCTCGATGCCCGGGTCGCCCTTGATGAGAACATTCAGGAAGGGCAGCAGACACAGGCCCGCCGCCAGAACGAACGCCGCCACCAGCCGATACATCAGCTTATAGAGGTTCATCAGCTTTCCCAGCTCTTCGCGGTCATCCACGGCGGCGGGTTTGTACATGCTGAAGATCATCGCCGAGCCGATGCCCAGTTCAGCGAGGTTCAGCATTCCCAGAATGTCTGAGAACAGGCCGCTGACGCCCAGATAGGCCGCATCCAGATAGCGAATGAAGATCATTCGGCTCACGAAGGCCAGCACCATATTCAGCACATGGCCGCCCACACCGAAGATCATATTGATCATCGAGTACTTGGTTCGCATGGAACGCTTCTCCTTGGAAAATTCAGATTCAATTCCGGCGCTTCTGCTCCCGGACGGCGCGGTTGACATGGCGGATGAACTCCGCATTGCCCACCGCATAGCGCTGCCACAAACGGCGCGGCTCCTGAATGAAGCGGTAGAACCACTCCATGCCCAGCTTCTGCCACAGTTCCGGCGCGCGCTTGGTCACGCCCGCCACCACGTCAAAGCTGCCGCCCACGCCCATCACGAAGGGGATGTTCAGCTGATGGAGATACTTGTGGACCCAATATTCCTTTTTGGGGGACGAAAAGGCCACGAACATCATATCGGCCCCGGAAGCCGCCATATCGGCCACGATCTGCGGCTCCTGCTCCGGGGTGAAATAGCCGTCCCGCCAGCCCGCGATCTGCAGCTTGGGATACTGCTGCCGGAAAATATCCCGGACCTTTTCAACAACTTCCTTTTTCGCCCCGAACAGATAAATTTTATAGCCCTTTTCGGCGGCGGTCTTTACCAGCTCCAGAAACAGGTCGATGCCGGTGACCCGCTCGGTCAGCGGGATGCCCAGCTTTTGGGCGGCCCAGAGGATGGACGCGCCGTCCGCATTGATGAGCGGGCAGTCGTTCACGATCTTCCGCAGTTCCGGGTCTGATTCCATCAGGTTGACCTTGAGCGCGTTGATGACGACATGCTGCACCGGCGGGGTGCGCCGGCGGATGACATCCTCCACATAGGCCACCGTCTCCTGCATCGACAGAGCGTTCACATAGGTATTCAGGATCGGATAGCGCTTTTCCGCCATCTGTAGTGTTTGTTCTGCCATGGTGTTCCTCACTCGTTTTCCAGAATATCCGCGATCTTCTTACAGGCCGTGCCGTCGCCGTAGGGGTTGGAAGCGCGGCTCATCCGCTGATATTCCGCTTCATCCTCCAACAGGCGCTTGGCCTCGCGGTAAATGGCTTCCTCGTCCGTTCCGATCAGCTTCAGCGTTCCGGCCTTGACGCCCTCGGGGCGCTCGGTCGTCTCGCGCAGGACCAGCACCGGCTTGCCCAGCGAGGGGGCTTCCTCCTGAATGCCGCCGCTGTCGGTCAGGACCAGACAGCTCCGCGCCAGAATGTTGTGGAACTCCATGACTTCCAGCGGCGGGATGAGCCGGATGCGCTCGTCGCCGCCCAGAAGCTCCTGCGCCAGCGCACGGATGGCCGGGTTCATATGAATGGGATACAGCACCTTGACATCCGGGATATCGTCCACAATGCGGCGGACCGCCCGGAAGATGGCCCGCATCGGCTCGCCGAGGTTCTCCCGGCGGTGAGCCGTCAGCAGGATCAGGCGGCTCCCCTTGGCCCAGTCCAGCACGGGGTCCTGAAAATCAGCCCGCACCGTGGTCTTGAGGGCATCGATGGCCGTATTGCCGGTGACGTAGATGCTCTCCGGCTTTTTGCCCTCCCGCAGAAGGTTCTGCTTGGCCTGTTCCGTCGGCGCAAAGTGATAGCGCGCGACGATGCCCACAGCCTGACGGTTGAACTCCTCGGGCCACGGCGCGTCTAAATCGTAAGTGCGCAGACCGGCTTCCACATGCCCCACCGGGATATGCAGATAAAAACATGCCAGCGCCGCCGCAAAGGTCGTGGTCGTGTCGCCGTGCACCAGCACGAGGTCCGGCTGCTCCTGTTCCAGAACGGTCTTGAGGCTCTGCAGGACCCGGCTCGTGATGTCGAACAGGGTCTGGCCGTCCTTCATGATGGACAGGTCGTAGTCCGGGACCACATGAAAGGCTTCCAGCACCTGATCCAGCATCTGGCGGTGCTGGCCGGTCACGCAGCAAAGGACCTGCATCCCCGACCGGGAGCGCAGCTCCTGCACCAGCGGACACATCTTGATCGCTTCGGGACGGGTCCCGAACACCAGCATGATCTTTTTCATAATTTATAAACGCCCTCACCGCAGATGTTCCGGGTGTCCAGCACGACCTTGCCCTTCAGCTTGTCCAGACCGTTCCGAATCTCGTCGTGGCCCACGAGGACCACCACCATATCGACGTCGTTCAGGAAGGCATCGAAGTCGTGGTACTGGTTCGGCACGATGTCCTTTTTCACATAGGGGTCGTAGACCTTGATCCGGCCCCCGGCCAGATGCTCGTCCATGTTGTGGAGCAGCTGCAGGGTGGGGCTTTCGCGGGTGTCGTCCACGTTCTCCTTGTAGGTCAGGCCGTACAGACCCACGCGGCCTACATCGGTGATGCCATTTTCTTTCATGATCGCGCCCATCCGCTTGAGGACGAATTCCGGCATCCCGTCGTTGACGCGGCGGGCGGAGCGGATGACGTCCACGATGTCGGGATAGTCACCCACGAGAAACCACGGGTCCACCGAGATGCAATGGCCGCCCACGCCGGGGCCCGGCGTCAGAATGTTGACGCGCGGGTGCTTGTTGGCGATGCGGATGACCTCATAAACATCCATGCCGTCTGCGCGGCAGATCTTTGCCAGCTCGTTGGCGAACGCGATGTTCACATCGCGGTAAGTATTCTCCACCACCTTGGTCATCTCGGCGGTGCGGATATCGGTGAGCACGATCTCGCCTTGGCAGAAGTTGCTGTACAGAGCCTTGACCTGCTCGGCCACCTCGGGCGAATCTGCGCCGATGGTCCGGGAGTTGTGCTCCAATTCATACAGCATATTGCCCGGGATGATCCGCTCGGGTGCATGGGCCAGTTTGACGTCCTCGCGGCCCTTCTCCTTGAGGAGCGGGCGGACGTTCCGGTCGATGGTCGAGGGGGAGATGGTGGATTCCACCACGACGACCGCGCCCTTGGGGCAGATATCCAGCACCTCGCTCACCGCCGCCACGACATAACGGGCATCGGTCTTTTTGGTGCGGTGGTCATAGGGCGTCGGCACGGCGATGATGTAAGCATCCGCTTCGACATCACCGGTCTGGAACCGGATGCCCGCATCCAGCGCCTGATGAAACAGCGCATCGAGGCCCTTTTCCTCAAAGGTCAGCTCGCCCTTGTTCAGCGAGCCCACCAGTGCTTCGCTCTGGTCCGTTCCAACGACCTGCACGCCGTGTGCGGCGAGCATCAGTGCGGTCGGAAGGCCAATGTAACCCAATCCTTTTACATTTACCATGATGTTTCTTCCCCCTGATTGCTTCAAAAATCCGTTTTTCTTCAGAATTGGAGCGTCGTCCGGAACTCCACTCGTTCAGCCCCCGGCTGAACGCAGCAGACCTGAAGCGCCTGCTGTTTTTGGTCGTAATGCGGTGAATATTCGTAGGAGCGTGTTTCCCATTCCTGCCCGCTCTGGGCGGTCAGGCAGAATTGCAGCCCCTCCAGCGACACGGTGCAGCATTCCGCGCGTATTTCGGCTGCTGCGCCGGGTGCAAGCGAAAAATTCTGTGCGGCCCGTTTGGCCGAAGCGGCCCCAGTGAGCACATCCTCGATCACAAGGGTGCGTTCGCCGTCAAACCGCGGACAGCGCGTGTGGGTCATGCCGCGATAGGCCGTCTGTGCGGTGACGGAAACACCGTTTCCTGTTTCATTCCATTCCAGAAGTTTCGTCTCCGCGCGCTTCCCCCACAGGAACGGGCCAAGGATTTCGGACTGATTCTCGTCGTCCACGCAGACGGTATTGTGCCACGAAGTAGAACGAAATTTGTCGCGAAGTTCCTTAGAAAGATGATAATTCCAAGTACCCGGGTCTGTCAAGATACATCTTCCCGCAAAGAACACCTGAATGCTCAGCGCATCGGCGTGGCCATGGGCCGCGATGCTGCCGAATCCCAGCGGCGCATGGTCGAAGGCAATGACCAGCTTTCGGTCCCGGCTGCGCAGGAGCGTATAGCCGCCCTCTTCCCGAACGCTCACAAAAGAACTTTGGTACATTGGTTTTTTCCAATATTCCGCCTGTTGTTCCGGCGAGAGCAGCCATGTGAGCGTTTCGTTCAGCGGCGCGTCGGTGTAACGCTCCGGGCCGATGCTGCCCATGAGCTGCAAAACATCTTGATTTCCTTTCATCTGCCGGCCGGTCAGGTCCAAAATTTTTCCACCATCGTCGTCGCCGAAAATCACCGTTCCGCCCGCTTCGGTGCTGCCATCGCAGAGGAAGCGGCTCAGCTCCCGCAGATACGGCAGCCAGTTTTCGGGGGTCCGTTCCGGCCCCAGCTGATGAGCCAGCAGCCCGTAAGCTTCCATCACGAACGCCTGATAGTGGGTGGACATCTCGCGGTTCACGCCGTCGGCGGTGTTCTGGCGCGGAAGCTCCCGGGTCAGGTTTTCCACCGAAAGGCTCACCCACGGTTGAAAATCATAGAGCAATCCCGCCAAGCCGACCGCGTACAGCTCCACAATGAGGTGGTTGTTCGCCGACGAGCCGTGGGCGCGATGCCGCACGATGTGGGCCGTCATGCCGAGGATGCCGTGAGACATGGCCTCCAGCAGCGGCTCCAGCCCGTCGTTGTTCCAGCGGGCCGCGCTCTGCCGCAGAAAGCACCACGCATACACCCACGAGTTCACTCGGATGGCCAGTTCCATGGCGCTGGTCCACTCGGCCCCGTGCAAAAAGAGGTTGCGCTGGTTCCAATCGGTGAACTGGTGTTCCAGCTCGTGCAAAAACTGCTCGTCGCCGCTGACGTAGTAGCTCTTGGCCAGCATCGCAAAGACGAAGTGCCGGTTCAGCTCCCAGTTGGTGCGGATGTCGCCGATGTCGGCCCGCTGGCCGATGGACAGCTCCGGCGAGTAAACCTCGGTCGGCCAAGTGTTCTCGGTCTGGAAGCCCGCATCCCACCGATACCGCCACTCCGTCTCCTCATAAAGGCCGAACATCCGCATTCCGGCGTACAGGGAGCCGTTGGGATTTTCCCAGTTCAGCTTCAGCCGCGACACGTCGGGCGTCAGGTTTTTCAGCTCCTCGGGCAGCGGAATTTCCGTCACGGGCAGGTTTTTTGCGTAAAATTCCTTCTTTTCCCGCCGGGTCCGCTGTTTTTCCCGGACCCGCCAGACCAGCTCTTCCGGACTCATGGCGCGGAGCCGCCGCACCATCCATCTGATCTCTTTCATCCTCTCACCTTGCTTCGCTGTAACGTTGTCTTTGTTCCGTGTCCATCCGCTCGATGGCCTTCCGCACCCGCAGTCCATACAGGCCTGGGAATGCCTGAAACAGCACCGTGCGGAACAGCGCCCTCACCGTCAGCAAATGTTCTTTTCGCAAAATTCTGACTAATTCTCGTTGCATCTTACGGGCCTTCTGCACTTCTGGCTTGTGGCGTTCTTCGGGCGGGAGTCTATAATAGACTCCACTTAACTTTGCAAAGACACGGCTTTCTGCCATTTCTAGCATCTCGTTCATCCCGTGGCTGTAAAAATAACGAAAACAGTTTTCAAAAGCCCATGCCGCATCAAGACTCTTCAGCGTTGGCGTACTTTGCATCGCGCTTTCTTGCCGAATCCTATAATAATATAGTGGTTTCGAAATACAGGCAAGTCGTCCCAAGCGACCATACAGTTCTGTTTGGATAAAAACATCTTCACCTCTACGCCCTTCTGGAAACCAAAGATCATTGAAAATCTCTCTTCGATAAATTTTATTCCATACAACAATATAAGCAAGTGCCCAAACCTTTTTTTGCTTCTGATCCAACCAAATCTCCTGAGAGGTTCGAACCCCATCTGAAACATTCAAATCGGTGTAGTGCTCGATTCGTTTTCCTGTTTCATCAACTTGGATGCTACTACATACTGCACCCTTTACATTTTCCCTCTTAGCCACATAATAAAGTGTTTCATAAAATTCCGGTGCAACAAAGTCGTCTGAGTCTACAAATCCAAGCCAATTTCCTTGTGCGATTTTTAGACCCGCATTCCGCGCGGCGGAAATCCCTGCATTTTGTTGGTGGAGCACCCGGACGCGCGGGTCTTTGCGAGCCGCTTCGTCGCAGATCACAGGGCAGTTGTCCGGCGAACCGTCATCCACCAAGATCAGCTCAAAATCTTGGAACGTCTGGGCCAGAATGCTGTCGATGCAGGTTTGGAGATAGGCTTCCACCTTGTAGACCGGCACGATGATGCTGATTTCCGGCATAGTCCTTTCCTCCCCTTTTTACACGATGTTGTGGTTCTTTTGATACGCTGTCCGCCGCATTCCGTACAGCCCGGGAACCGCCTGAAACAGCACGGTCCGGAACAGTGTCCGCCCGCTGAGACAGTGGTTTTTCCGCAAAAACTTCACCGTGTCCAACTGCATTTTCCGCGCCGCCTTGGCTTCCGGCGAGCGCCGCTCCTCAGGAGACAGCTCATAATACACGCCCACCAGTTTGGCGAACAGCCGCTTTTCGGTCATGGCGTAGTATTCCGGCATCCCGTGGTCGTGGAAATAATCCAGACAGTGCCGGAACGCCCACGCTTCGTCCAAGCTTCCGTGTGTTTTGCGGGAAGTCATAATGCTTTCGTCGCGGGTCCGGTAACAATACAGCGGCTCCTTGACGCAGACCACCTTCTGCATCGGCGCAAACAGCTCGGCGAACACATAGGCGTCCTCGTTGACGTGCCCTTCGGGAAAGCGGATTCCCGCCCAGCACGCTTTCCGATACACCTTGTTCCACAGCACGAGGTAGAGCATGACTTCCTTTTTATCCAATCCCGTCAGGATCTGACACCCGGTCAGGACCGTTTCCGACATGGACAGGCGGAGCTGGTCGGTCGGCGTTCCGCGCGAGGTGACATTCTGCACCTCGCACATCGCGCAGTCGGCATCAGCCTGTTCGGCAGACGCCATCAGCGTTTCGTAAAAGGCCGGGGCCACGAAGTCGTCCGGGTCCACAAAGCCGATCCATTCGCCGCGCGCGGCGTTCAGGCCGGTATTCCGTGCCGCCGAAACGCCGCCGTTTTTCTGATGGATGGCCCGGAAGCGCGGGTCCGCTTTCGCCGCCGCGTCGCAAATTTCCGGGCAGCGGTCCGGCGAGCCGTCGTCGACGAGCAGGACTTCGAAATCCGTGAAGGTCTGCTTCTGAAGGCTCTCGATGCATTGCGGAAGGAATGCTTCCACTTTGTAGATGGGCACGATGACGCTCAGCGCCGGTGCTTTGGTTCCCGCTGTTCTCATAGCTCGACCCCGCTTTTCGCATAGCGCAGTTTCTTCAGAAGATGCTTTGCCCTGCGGCCGGTGCGGTACGCCACCGCATACGACTCCGACTCATAAAATGCCCGCTTCTGGGTCCGCCGGTCGAACTCGCGGACAAGGTCCATGATGTCCTCGCGGTCCTGCACCGACGAAAGATCCAGCTCGTTCCGGGACTTGATATAACCCTCGAAAATCGCTTCCCGCTCCTGCTTGCTCTTGTGGCGCGGCAGACGGTCGAGGACCGAGACGTAGTAGAACATCCGGTCGAAGAACAGCTCCCGGCGGAAGGCTTCCAAATCGCCCTGGGCCGCATACCATTGGTCGAGCTGGTCGAACGCCTTGATAAATTCCAGCTCCTTCAACGAGTAGGTGTAGCTGGTGCTTCCGTCGTAGATGCGGTAATAATAGATGTTTTTGTCCAGCATGGCCACCGTCTCGCAGAGCGCCAGCCCATGCAGGAAGAATGTTGTATCTTCGCCCAGCTTCAGTTCCCAGAAATGGACGTCATGTTCCCGCAGGAACGCGGTCCGCCAAAGCTTGCACCCACACAACGGCGTGATGTGCGCCGCCTGAATGCGCTCGTTTCCCCGCAGGACGACGGTTTTGACCCGCTGTCCCGGCGTCTGGATCTCCTTGCTGGCCTGATGGTAATACTGATAGTTTCCCATCACGAGATCCGCGCCTGTCTCCTGCGCCCGGTGCAGCATGGTCTCGGCTGCCCCCGGCTGCATCACGTCGTCGCCGTCAAAGAACCAGAGATATTCTCCTGTGGCGCGGTCCATGCCGCTGTTGCGAGCAGCCGCAATTCCTTGATTTTCCTGCCGCAGGACCACAACACGCGGGTCCTTGGCCCCATATTCTTCCAAGATGGACTGGGTTCCGTCCTTGGAACCGTCGTTCACGCAGATCACTTCCAGCTCCCGCACGGACTGGGACAAGATCGAGTCCAGACAGGGCCGCAAAAACCGTTCGCCGTTGTAAATGGGGATCACAATACTGATCATTTGTCGTTTCCTCTCTCAAAAGCACTGGCAGCAAAGCTCCCACAAGCCGTAATCCTTGGTCCAGAATGCCTGTTCCAAGCTCTGCATCGGTTCGGCGGTGGTCCGTCCCTTGGGCCAGTTCAGCCCCTGCACCGTCTCACAGCAGAGCAGGAACACCGCTTGGCGGGTGGGCGGGTCCACACTTCGGATGCGGTGATACAGCAGCCCCGCAAAGTGGAACAGCACCTCTTCGTATGCGGTCTGGTTCATCGCAAGGCCCAGCTCGTTCCGCAATTCCAGCACCCGGGGCACGATGTAGTAAGCTTCCAGACACTTCAGGGACGTATGCTTTTTGTAGGAGATGCCCTGCGTGTTATAGCGGTAGACATAGCCCGGTTCCGGCACAAAGCCCATTTTCCGGCACTTCTGGAACAAAATGAGGTGCACGATAGTATCCTCGAACCAGTAGCCCTCCGGGAAGCGCAAGCCCTCGAACAGCTCCCGCCGGTACAGCTTCATACAGGCGTGGCCCGGAATGCGGCACATCTCCGCATACTCAGTCAGCGAAGCGTCCGGCAGACGGACGCCGGACGGGTATTCCGTCTCGCCGGACAGGCGGATGTACTGCATCTGGACGATGTCGCAGTCCTCGTCCAGTGCCTTTTTCAGAGCGCGTTCCATGCTGCCGTCCGTCAGCAGGTCGTCGGAGTCCAGAAAGGTCAGGTAACGCCCATGAGATGCTTCGATGCCCGCATTCCGTGCGCTGGAAAGTCCGCCGTTCTCCTTGGTCAGCACCTGAATTTTTCCAGCGGCTTCATACTCCGCCAGAATGGCCGCGCTGCCGTCCTTGGAGCCGTCGTTCACCGTAATGACTTCCACCGGCCACGGGCACTTTTGATTTAACACCGAGTCCAGACAGGCCCGCAGATAATTCTCCGCATTGTACACCGGAATGATGACTGAAAGCGCGGCTTCCCCTGCGGGCGGCAGAGGTTTGGGCGGCGTCTGCTTCTGCGGCGCGGGCCAGCAAGCCTCTACCGTGGCCCGCGCGCTGGGGAACGAGCCGTTCAGGACGTGGCTGCACTTGTTCCTACTGCGTTTCCACCGCAGTTTTGCCTTGCCATCGCGCAGGATCGGATAGATCGGCGTGCTCTTCACCCAGACTTTCGCCTTCGCCAGATTCAAGCTCATAATCGTCCCCCTCCGGTTCTTCCCGCAGCAGTTCATACAACATCAGGATGAACGTTGCGAGATTGGTATAGTAATAATACAGCGTGTTGTCGGTCGCATAGGTGATCATGCAGTAAATGCTGTAGCACAGCGCCAGAACGCCCGCACGCTGGCCGCCGTGCTTCCACAGATAATTCATCCGGACCGGCAGATAAAAGATGAACCATGCAATATAGCCGAAAAAGCCCACTTCCACATACATGCGGACGAACTCGTTGTGGTAGGCGTCCTGATGGACACCCTTCCACTCCGAACCGATCAGGCCGGTCAGGTCCCACGGCTCGCTGCTGAAGCCCAGACCGCGCCCCATAAACGTCGGCGAAATTTCATATTTCAGTGCGACATAGCGGTACAGCATGTCGCGGCCCTTGGTGTCCATGCCCATCGTCTCGAGGTAATCGAACAAACCGCCGTGGATGGCGATGATGTACGCAAAGCTGGCCAGCAGAACAAACACGCAGATGAGGTTCGCCACCCGGCGGGCCGTCTCGCTCTGCATCTTCTTGAGCAGAAAGCAGAGGGCCACCGCGATGCCGATGGCGCCGATCTCAATGCGCTTCAGGCCGACGAGCAGGAAAAAGCCCACCACAGCACAGGCCAGCCACCAGCCCTTTTTCTTTGGCTCTGGGTAGAGCGCCAGCAACACCGCGAACGGCCCAAAGGCAAAGGTCAGGTCGTGAACTTCGGTCTCGTGCATCATCGCGCCGGTAATCTCGCCAAAGGTCGTGAGCAGAAGGATGAGTTCTTCGATGAACGGCCCCACGCCGCCTTTGGCCACCACCAGCAGCACGATGATGCCGTTGCCCAGACACATGCCCAGCAGACAGTACCAGATGCCGTTTTTGCCGAAGAGATACAGCGTCGCCGCCGCCGCAAAAATGCCGATGACCTGATAAAACGGAAAGAAAAATCCGCGCGTCATGGTTTTCAGCGGGGCAAGCTCCTTGATCCAGATGAGCGCGGACCACAGCACGGTGACCGCATAGGACGCCGACAGCACCAGAACGCCTTTGCCCAGCGTTTTGAGCCGCCGCATCCGCGGGTGGAACAGCATCGCCGCCATGGCCAGCGCCACGATGGCCATGCCGAACAGGTAGCGGTACATAAAACCAAAGCCGCCCGCCGAGATGGCCCCCTGTGTGAAATAGAACATGGCGGCGGCAAGGCCCAGATAGATCAGTTTGATCAGCAATTCAGGTTTCCTTTCCCTTGAGGAGCGGGCCGGTGTACAGCTCCACCAATCGTTTCGTCACGACCGAAACATCATATTTTTGCCGCACGGCGGCGTTATCGGCCGCACGGTCCGCAGACCGTGGTTCAGCCAGCACTGCGTCGGCCCACTCTGCAGCACTGGAGGTCAGGGGCAGCGGATGGACCCGGCCTGTCAGCCGCACTTCCGGCGTGATGGTGTCCGACACGAAGCATTCCAGCCCAGCCGCCTGTGCTTCCAGCAGCACGGTCGGGAAGCCCTCGTATTTCGAGGGGAAGAGCAGGACGTCCGCCAGCACCATCTTGTCCGGCACATCCGAGATCTTGCCCAAGAACCGCACCGCACCGGTCAGACCGGCTTCTTTCACCTGCGCTTCCACAGCGGGGCGAAGCTCGCCGTCGCCCACCAGCAGCAGCACACTGTCCGGCTGACGCCGATGCAGTTCGGCAAAAATTTTGACCACAAAATCATGGTTTTTGACTTCCATGAAGCGACCCACATGGAGATAGACGGTTTTCCCGGCCAGCCCCGCGTCCTGTTTCAGCGCCGCTTGGCGGGCCGCGTCGAACTGCAGCTTATCGCACTGGACCGGTAGCGGCAGGACTTCCACGCCGTTTTCGGTCCCGAACAGCCACGCACCGGCTTCCCGCCCACAGGCCAGCCGGACGTCCGTGTGGCGGTAGAGCCACTTCCGGCAGTAGGGATGGAGCCGCAGGGCCATGCCGCTGCGCCAATCCATCGTGTTATGGCTGTGCACAACGATCCGTTCGGCTCCAGCGCGGCGGGCCAGAAAGACCTGCAGACTCGTGAAAAATGCGTTCTGGGTGTGGAAATGTACGACCTTGTAGCCGCCTTCTTTCACGACCCGATAAAACTCCCGGTGCGACTTCCAGAACGATTCGCTCCGCTTGGGGATATGATGCACCTGCGCCCCCATCGCGCGGACAGCCGGCTCATAATAGCCCGGTTCCGCGCCGGGAACGACAAAATCAAAGTTCAGTTTCTCCCGGTCCAAGCCGCGCATGACGTTGACGAGCATCGTCTCTGCGCCGCCCAGATTCAGCGAGCCGGGGACCTGCAGCACCTTTTCCATTGTTCACCCCTCAAGGACCCGGCAATACTCCGCGTACAGCTGTTCGTGGAGCTTTTTCAGGTCGTATTTTTCATCCACGATCTCCCGGCTCCGGCGGCCCATGGCCTCGGCCTTTCCGGGGTCGTTCAGCAGAGCGGAGATGGCCTGATACAGCCCTTCGGCGTCTCCGGGCTGGACCAGAATGCCGTTTTCGCCGTCGTGGACGGCTTCCGGGATGCCGCCGATGGGCGTGCTGATGATGGCTTCGCCCGCCGCCATCGCTTCCAGAATGGACATCGGCAGACCCTCATGGTAGGACGGAAGGAGCAGCAGCCGCGCGTCCTCGAGCAGGACCAGCTTTTCGGCTCCGTTGATCCAGCCCGCAAAGGTGACCTGCTCTTCCAGCCCCATGGCCCGGACCTTTTCCTTGTACTCAGCCACTGGGCCGTCGCCCGCCATCACACAGCGGAAGGGCAGTCCATCCTTCTGCATCCGCTCCATCGCGAGAAGCAGATCATCGGTCCCCTTCCGGACGCCCAGACGCCCCAGAAACAGCATGTCGAGGTTCCGGGACGCGAACGGCTTGTTCTTGGCCGGGAAGCGCTTCAGCGAGACACCGTTGAGCAGCATCACGCAGTTGTTCAGGCCCACGGTCCGTTCCAAGTCGGCCTTCCACTGGGGCGACAGCGCCAGAACGCAGTCGGCAGTCTGCAAGCACCGCTGCAGTTTCTTCTGCTTGTTCGGCTTCAGCCCCTGATAATAATGCAGGAAGCTGCTGCCGTGGATGTGGATCACGACCTTTTTCCCATGGCGCTTTGCGATGCGGGCATACTTCATCTTCCGTTCCGCGCTGCCCTTGATGGACATGTGGATGTGCACCAGATCGTATTGGTCCACGACCCGCGAAAAGTTCGCGATCTGCTTCATGCCGTAAAGCACCTTGAACAGCCGGCTCCCCTCCCGATAGGACGGGTAAAACTCCATGCCGGTCTGTTCGACCAGCCAGCGATTCTCCTTCATGGCCTGAATGACCGATGAGATTCCTCCTTTGGCCCGTTTGCTGTCCGGGCCTACCACAATAACCTTCATCTCCGCAACCTCATTTTTATTTTGTTGTTTTTCCGCCGTCCGGTTCCGTTTCGTCGGGCGCTTTTTCCGCCGCCGGAACTTCTGCGTTTTGTGCCGCAGGACGCTGCACGGCGTTGTGGTCGTCCAATTTCAGGCGGCGCAGGGCATTCGCGAGCAGCTTCCGAATGTAGAAGCACTGGTCTGCGCCCGTGCACGCAAAGCCTTCCTGATACTCGATGTCGTACATCTCACGCTCACACCGCTGGGCAAGGACCGTGCGCATCTGGGCCAGCGCGGCCTGTGTCTGTTCCGGATTGTAATTCTCCGCAAAGATCAGATACTGGCCGGAATCGTTGTAGGACACGAACACGTCCTTCGACGGAACGAAGATGTTGGTCAGCACCTTGGCAAAGGTCTTCATGATCTGGTTGCCGGTGTTGCGGCCCAAGCGCCGGTTCTCTTCCTGCAGGTTCGTGATCTGGAACGCCACGCAGATGAAGCTGTTGGACAGCATCTTGCTCTCCATATCGGCGATATAGTGGTCGCACCGTGCACGGTTGGGCAGGTTGACGACCTTGTTCGTGAACATATAGTATTCGATGATATCCCACAAACGACCCAGCGCAATGGCGCCCAGACTGCCGAACACACCGAACACCACGACGATGAGCAGGGTGAACTTGTTGATGGAGATCTTCTCGGTGACCCCCACGCTGGACAGCACCGAAATATTCGCCGCGCCCAGATACTCGTTGTACTCGTCGGTGGTCAGCTCCATGTTGTTGTACAGATCGTTGATCTGATCGACCAGTGCGTGGATCTCGCTTTCGATCTGGTCCTGCTGATCCTGCGGGCTTTGCTCGGGCGCATCACTGAAAGTCTCCAAAATATACTGATTATAGGCCGCATCGATCTCGTTGGCGGTGCTGGCCGTGCGGTCCTCCACATAGCGGGTCAGAAGCTTGTCGTAGGAAGTCGTCTGGTCCGCTTTGACCCGCTGGACCCCGTCGTCGGTCACATCGTCATAGATATCCTGCAAAATGTAATCCGACGTGATGTTCGTGTTGCCGGAACTGCTCATCATCTCCACATAGGAGTCGATGACGCCGAGAATTTTTTGAATTTCCTCCGCCGAGGCGGTATTGTCGATGGACAGGCTGTTGTTCCGGTTCCGGTATTTGTTCAGCAGAACGTCCCGGTTCTTGGTGATCTTGCTGGCCAGGATCTTCGCCGTGATCTTGGGGACCTGAATGTTCTGCAGCAGTTCATATTCGCGGTACAGGTCCGAGAAGGAATAGCCCGTCGTGCTGGACCGGAAACTGCTATCACCGGAAATTTTGCTGTCCAGTGTCAGCAGCGTGGACGTCAGCGAATCGTCGATGACATCCATCATCTCAATGTAATCGTAGCCCTTGCTGTAGATGTCGTTGACACCGTTCGCGCTGCGGGACGAGTTGACGTGCGTCTCGCCGTAATAGGCCGTGTAGACGTCCAGAATTTCGTTCAGCATGGTGCGCGGATAGTCCTTGTTGTTCTCCACGCCGGAATAGAACGTCACTTTGTAGCGGGTCGCGATCAGCGACGCTTCCTCGCCCTGCGCCACCTTGCCGTCGAAGATCTGCTGCTGCTCATCGGTGATGATGGGCGTGATGGTGATGCTGCTCCGGATGTTGTCCATGTTGGCCGTGGACGGGTCCATTTCAAGGTTCTGGATGACCTTCGAGATGATATAGGAGCCGTAAATTTCGGAGGTGTCGATCTTCGTTCCGTCCGGGGCAAGGCCGTCCTCAGCCTCGGCGTTGGTGTACTGGATGACCGTGGATGCCGTGTAGCTCTGCATCCGGTTGTTGGCCATGTAGTAGAATACCAGACCTGCCAGAATCGAACCGATGGCGATCAGGAACTTGAACTGTTTGAGGTATCGTAAAATCTGAAAATCCTTCATCCTTCTTCGCCCCTCTTTTTCTTCTCCGCAACGCAGACCTCATGCAGCAGGATGGCCAGTTCCAGCATCCCCACAAAGCCGACGCTGTAGATCAGGCTCTTTTTCATGCCGAGCAGGGCTTGAAGGTTGGTCTGCACCAGCGCCAGATACAGGTAACCGTTCCGCTTTTCCTGCAAATAGGCGTCGCTCAGCTTCTTGGACTGGGCCGCAAGGTCCTCCAGTTCCTGCTTCATGCTCAGGATCATCTCGTCGGCCTGTTTGTAGAACAGATAGTTCGCGGTGGCGTTCTGAATTTGCGAGTTCGCATACTGCTTGTTTTCCATCTGTTTGCGCAGGTCGGTGGCATCCTTGAGATAGTCGTCCGCCTCGTTCGCAAAGTTGTCCACGCCAATTTTCGTGCGGGACATATAGAACTCGTTGTTCAGGTCGCTGGTCGGGACCAGAACGATCCGGGCCATTTGGCCGTCGTAGAGGTTGATGGCTTCTAAACGGACGTTGTACGCCGCCATGTTTTTCTCATACTTGACCTGTAATAGCCGGTTCTCGTAGTCCATTCGGGTGCTGTAATCCACTTTATCCGTGCTCAGGCCGTTTTGCAGCACAAAGGAGCGGTAGCGTTCCAGCTCCACATTGCTGAAGTTGTCGATCTTCTCGCCCAGCGAAGCGAACGTCTCGCCGGTGTCGTCCATCCGGAAACTGGAATCCTCATAGCCGAAGTTCTTGATGTAGCTGCTCAGTTCAGACGCCTTCATGCTGAGATAGTCGTCCACGTCCATGTAATCCATGTCGTCCAGACTGCCAAGGTCCAGATTCAGAATTTGGTCATTTTCTGCATAATTCTCCAGAAAATATTCATAATAGACATCCGCCAGAAGGCTCAGCAGCTCGTCGGGCTTGATGTCATATTGCAGCACGTCGGAGGAACAGTGCACCCGGTATTCGGTCGCAATTTTCAGGCTGTCCACATCACCCAAGCCGCTGTTGTCAAAGGATGAACTGAGATGCAGACAGGCCGCCAATTCTTTCGTGGTGACGTCGTATGCCCCCCGCTCGATGACCTTTTGCAGCATCTCATCCGAAAGGATTTGAGACGCATTGAACCGGGTCTGGTTGGGGTTCTGCCCTTTGGAGGCTTCCTCGTAGTTCAGCTTGATGACCTCGGTCGCCTGATTGGCGTTGTAAACGTAGGAACAGGCGCAGTAGGCCGTGAAATAAACCGCCAGCAGCAGCGCAATGGCGGCTTTGCGGTGCATCCGGTTGTGGAACGCCCGCTTGAAGGACGCAAATTTCATATCGCACCGCAGATGCAGGATGTTCCACAGGAGCCACAGCCCACTGCCCATAAAGAAAAGTTTGAGAAGCTGCTTCAGAAGATTGAATGCGGTGATCATCTTTCCGCCCCTCTCTCAACGTTTTTTGCGTGTGTTTTCATTTTCATTAACTTTCGTCTGTTGTTCCAACGACCGTTCCGTCTTTGCGGGCGTTGATGTCGATAACGGCGATCTCGGGGCGGTTATTGACCCGGGGGAATCGATGACTGTTGCCGAGTCCGCGCGTGACGAACAGATGCCCGTTCGTCAAAGAGAACATGCCGTTGCAGTATTGGGGGAACAAGCCGTTGTCCACGGAGTAAACGCCGCCCACCAGCGGCAGCTGGACCTGACCGCCGTGATAGTGGCCCGCCACGGCAAGGTCCACATTGACATCGGCCAACTTTTCATAGAACAGGTCCGGGAAGTGGGCAATCAGAATTTTTAAGGTGTCTTTCTGCTCAAACTGTTCGACGAACGGAGCCGAATACTCGTCAAAATCCGCGAGACTGGTCGCCACGCTGCCGATGGACAGCGTTGTGCCCTTGACGGTGACGTTCTCCGAATCGTTGATGAGCACCTTGATGCCCTCTGCGCGAAGGTCGGAATCGATGCGGTTTCCATTGACGTACATCATCGTTCCTTCGTGATTTCCAAGCCCATAATAGACTGGCGCAATTTCTTGGAGCTGGGCACAGAGCGACAAAACGATCTCGGTGTTGTCGCTGTTTTTATCCACCATGTCGCCCGCCAGCAAAATGAGGTCCGGCGACAGCTTTTGGACCTTCTCGATCAGTTCGCTGTTGTCCTCGCCAAATTCCGCGTTGTGCAGGTCCGACAGGACCACCAGCCGGATGGTCTGTGTATTCGTGATCTTTTCGGAGTACAGGTGGAAGAACGTGGTTTGCAGCTTTTCCGAGAAGATCCCGATCTTCTTATTATAGCTCACACCTACCACGACCGTGAGCGCCAGAATGACAGCCAGAACACAGATCACGATCACCCTGCGCCCGTGGATGACCGGCCGTTTTAGTGTGAATTTTTTTGGTTTTTCTGCGGGTTCCGGCTCCTGCTCCGAAACATTTTCTGTTTTTTTCTTTTTCCAGATCATACATACCCTCATATCGATGGCTGAAAAAGCCAATACTTAGTTAAATATTACCACATCACATTCTTTTTCGCAAGAAAGCGTGCGATTTCATTCGTTTTCGACGCTTTTCCTCAAACTCCCCTCATAGGCTCTATTTTTCATGTGTCTATGTTGTATTTTTGTTCCGAAAGCTTAACGTGTTTCGTTCTGCTGCTGTTCTTTGCAGAAAAAACACAAAATTTTCAACAAAAACCCGCCCCGGCTTCCTGTTGTGGAAACCGGGGCGGGGCAAAATGCTAGGAAAAATCGCTTTCGGCGCTTCTGCCGAACGAGCCTGTTCTGTTTAAGCGGCCTTGTTCGTCAGGGACTTCAGCCATGCGCAGAAGTCGTGCTTGTTCTGCAGATGGTCGAACATCTTCACGGTGGTGTTGTGGACCTTTTCGCTCATCGCGTTGCTTGCCTTGGTTGCGGCGGCCTGTTTTGCTTCCAACGTGTCAGCGGCAGCAACGGCAGCCTTCATCTTCTCGAAGTCCTTCATGATGTCCTTCTGGAGTTTTGCGTAAACCGTCTTGACGCCGGACTTTTCCAGCTCCGAAGCATTGCCATAGGTCAGCAGATTCGACAGTGCGTCGCGTGCGCCATAGAAGGAATCGGTCCAGTTCTCCGGGTAGGTGTAGTATCTGCCCTTCTGATCCTTGTACCAGACGCCCTCGGTCGGCTGCTCGTCCGAACGAACGACCGCGCCCGGAGAGACTTTGTAGCAGTCTGCGGTGTCGGTCGTCAGCAGCGGATAGTACGGGACGAATGCATTGTACACATTGTCGTCAAATGCAGTCCACTCGACGATGGCCGTGTTCAGGTCGCCCGTTTTGCCGACCTGGAAGAGATGCGTCTCGACGTTGTTGGTCTTGGCGATCGGCTCGGTCTTGAAGAAGTTGAGGGCGTCTTCCACCGAGAACTTCTTGGTCAGCTTGATGTTGGAGTAGACCGGAACGATCTCACCGTTCTCGTTGACATTGCTCATGGCGAAATCCTGCTCGGTGTAGGTGTCCTCCTCGAAGGTGTCCACACCGTTCAGATAGTTCAGGCCAGCCGCCATGCGGGGAGATTCGCTGGGGCCGTTGTAGGAGGCATTCAGGTCAATGACATTGGCCTCTGCGTCGCCCACGAACGTGCCAGCTTCCTGTGCCACGGAGATGACGTTTGCAGAAGCGATCACGTTGTCAGTATCGTCAAGGTCGATCTTGCCGATCGCGGCGATGTTCGGCTGCATGAACACTACGCTGGAGGAAAGCTTCAGTGCAATGTATTCATGACCGGTCAGGTTCTCCACGAACCAAGTCTCATTCTGGTCGGCAATAAACACGCCAGAACCGCCCGCTGCACCAGCGTTATCATAGATGGAAGCCAGCAGCTCCACGCCTTCCCGCGCGGTCGATGCCTCGCTGAGCAGGACGGTCGTGATCTCGGCTTCCTCAATGCCGTCATCCACATAGGGGTCCACGTCCAGCACAGCGTCCATGCCGTACAGGGACTCGGTCGCAGAGACCATCACGCCCTTTTCGTTCGTGCCAGCCTCTTCATACGGCGTGTGGTCGTGCGTGCCGTCGCAGTCGGGGCAGACGCCCAGACCATTGTCGTCACGGCGGGCCGTATAACGGTAGCTGTCATGGGTAAAGGTGTAAGTAAAGCCATAGCAGCCCTCGTACAGTTCACCGGCCGTGTGGTTGCCGGCAGCGCTGACGTAGAACAGCTTGTTGTAATCGTTGGTTCCCAGATCTTCGATGCGGCCGAACATCGTCGTTCCGTCCTCCGTGTAATCGCTGCCGACATAAAGCGCCGTGCAGGCAAACGCAGAAGGAACCACAGCGAGCATCAGAAGCAGAGAACTGACGACCGCAGCAACTTTCTTAAAAGACATAGGATCGATTCCCCTTTCACATAATCTCGACATCCGACGTCGATAGTTGATATCATACCTCTAATTCACAAAAAATTCAAGAGTATATGCAAATATTTTTCGTTTTATGCGTAGCAACTATGTATATATTCGCAATTCAAGAAATCATCCGCGTGTTTTTTCCGTTTCGCAAGCCGAAATTGCGCTTTGATATTAAACTCAATTCATCCGCCAGATGAACAAACAAATAAGGCTCACCGCCAAATTGACGGTGAGCCTTATTTTATAATTTCTTTTTAACGGTAAACCGTTATAAAACCCTTACGCTCTCGGATTTTTAATAGCAGCCTGTGCTGCAGCCAGACGAGCGATAGGCACACGGAAGGGAGAGCAGCTGACGTAGTCCAGACCAACGTTGTGGCAGAACTCGACGCTCGTGGGATCGCCGCCGTGCTCGCCGCAGATGCCCAGACCCAGATCGGGACGGGTCTCACGGCCGTCGTGAGCAGCCATCTTGACCAGCTTGCCGACGCCGATCTGATCCAGATGCTGGAACGGATCGCTCTCGTAGATCTTGTTCTC
>ERZ870052.89-NODE-89-length-31386-cov-21.124693_pt1 | contig 31386 bp, 26 predicted proteins | sample MGYA00520889_ERZ870052 | MGnify/ENA primary metagenome ERZ870052 (study PRJEB32232, sample SAMN07284988) | human gut metagenome | biome: human-associated habitat; material: feces | host: Homo sapiens | place: Tanzania | collected 2014-08-14 ...
AAGTTTGTTTACAGTAGGGTAGAAGGACAATATCGTTCGGCAGAAGTAAAGGTGGCTTTGGAGATGCTGAAGGATGCTGGACTAATTATCCCGACCTATCATACGGATGCCAATGGGGTGCCACTTGGGGCTGAAATCAACGAGCGGGTTGTAAAATATCTTGTCCATGATACAGGCGTGCTGCTTGGCATCCTGGGGATAGATGATGACATCGACGACAGCATCAAGGAGATGATGGTGGCAGATTCCATCGATCTTGTTGACAAAGGGCATGTGGCAGAGATGATGGCGGGCTTGGAACTTATCAAATATTCTTCTCCGCAGAAACGGCATCAGTTGTACTATTGGCAAAACATGAACAAAGGTACTTGTGCCGAGGTGGATTATGTGATAGCTCGCCGTGGCAGCATCGTGCCGATAGAAGTAAAATCGGGCGTGAAGGGTTCTATGAGCAGTATGTATTCGCTGATGCGCAATCCGCAAAAGCATATAGAAATGGGCATCCGCAGTTCTCTCGAAAACTTTGGTACATTCGAGAGTCCCGATGGCAAGAAGATAGACATCATTCCTCTTTATGCTATCTCCAATTTGTTTGCGGAGAAGTAGATGGGGATTTAAAGAAATTTCAAAAAATAAGAATATGGCTAGAGCAACAGGTTCAATCAATTATTTGGAGCATCGCACGCCCTTGAAGGACTAAAGCGGTAAGTATCCATACTAAAAGTAGATAGCATACTGGAGTACTACGACAATCCTCAATTGCTAACCGCAAGGGATTGTTTTGATACGTTGTATTTGTGTTTGCTGTAATCTGGAAACATCTGGTAAGGAAAGCATTGTGGCTGCAGCCTTGTAAAACAAGGCTGCAGATTCTTATTCCAGCCCCCACATATCATTCAGCATTCTGATTGCTGACTCTGAGCGGAATACATGATTGCGGAAGGTGATGATGCCTTCGGGAGCAAGGTGGTCTTCGAAGGAATTGACCAGGAAATCTGCTTCGAGCAGAATGCGATGGTCGAGGCTGGTTACATCCTTATAAGTATGGTGATGGGCAATGAGCCAGCAGATTCTTTCTGTCTGTGCGGCTGTGAATCCATCAACTTCTGACAGTACTTTTCTTGCCTCGTCAGGACCCAGTTCTTCCTGATGCTTGCCGTTGCAGTTGCCGTATCTGGCTTCTGAAACGTGAATGCCCACATCGTGAAGAATAGCTGCTGCTTCGAGCACGAAGAGGTCTTCCTCGTTCATTCCCTCTGCAATCGCAATCATGCGGGCAAAGTCGTGCACCTTTACGAAATGCTGGATACGTGGCGCATCGCCACCATCGTATTTTATCATCGCCCTCATCAGATTGGCGAGTGTCAATTCCTTGTTTGTCATAATCTTATGTTTTTAAACCTGATGGATGTAATCCAGAATCTGCTCGGCATGAATCTTGGTCTTGATCTCCTTTGGAGTGAAGATCTTCTCGATGATGCCTTCCTCGTTGACGAGATAGGTGGTGCGGAGGATTCCGATGGTCTTTCTGCCGCAGGTTACCTTCTCGCCCCAGCAGCCGAGTTCCTGCAACAGCGTAGTCTCTGTATCGGCAATAAGAGGGAACTGCAGACCCTTGGTTTCTGCAAACTTCTTCTGCAGCGCCTGCTTGTCCTTGCTCACGCCGATAATCTCGTAACCGGCTGCTGCCAGTTCCTCCTTATGAGCCTGCAGAGAGCAGGCCTCGGCAGTGCATCCGCTGGTGTTAGCCTTCGGATAACTGTAGAGCACTATCTTGCGACCACGGTAATCGCTTGCCTTGATTTCACGTCCGTCCTGGTCAATGCCAAGAATCTCTGGTATTCTATCTCCTACATTCATAATTATTTATTATTTTAAAAGTTATACTATTGTTATTTTTCTTTTTATATTGCAATGCAAGTGCAAAGATACAAATAAAAAACAAGATTTTGCAAGACTGATGGTATTAGATGGATATTTTATAGATAATTAAAAGTAGCGAACATTGTATAATTTTGTTAATTAGCTTAATAGTTGTTTCTTTTTGGGGGAATAGTATAAGAAATACATTATCTTTGCAAGCGATTTTAATTAAGTACTGATTTTCTCTTTTATGAAGATTGTACTTATATAATAAAAAGGTTTAGGATAATGCGTCATCTCTACAATAGAAGAATAAGGTTTGCGTGGCTGCTGATGTTGGTGTATCTGCCAATGATGATAGCCATTACCTTCCACCACCACACGGAGGCGGAGGGAGCTGCCGCTGTATCTCATTGTTACGAGTGTGAGCATCACATCCACCACGATGGTCACCTTACCGCTGAGCATTCCTTCGTTCATGAATGCGTGCTCTGCCAGTTGCACAGTCTGCCATACGTGGTTCCAACCTTAGTCAGGATAGCGGCGTTTATCGCTATCGTTCATATTGCCTTTGTGGTGCCTTGCCCTTTTGTCAAGACCCGTGAAGGCAGTATTCATTCTACTCGTGCTCCACCTGTGCTTCTATCTTTGTAGTATTTTGATGATTAATCAAAACGAATCGGCTATCACTATGCTCTTTTAGTCGGTTTAGCCGATTGATTTTCAAAGATTTATGATGAAAAATAAGAAGTTTATAATCGTAATGCTTCCTCTTTTCATCAACTTTAGTCATGCGCTTGCGTCAAGTGCCAAGGCTATTGAAATCAGCAGCTCAAGGCTGTAAGCATCAAAATCAAGGAATAAGGTGTACGTTTACTTTATAATAATGAATAGAAATAGATTAGTATTAAAAAGCAAATAAAAAATGAAATCAAAGAATTATCAGTTGATGCTCCTTTCCGGTGCATTGACAGTCTCATTTGCGGCTCAGGCAGCCGAAGTTAACAACAAGAGTATTGAAAAGGATAACAATGAGGCTATTGCTGCCTCTGTAAACAAAGAAAACGATGCAGAGGAAATTGCCAAGAACACCGATGCCAATGTCTATGGACACGTGATAGATTCCAAGACGGGCGAGCATCTTCCTTATGTCATCATTCAGGTGAAGGGAACTACCATCGGAACAACTACCGATAAGACAGGTCATTTCTTCTTGAAGAACCTCCCGGAAGGAACGTTCGTTGTCGAGGCAAAATATATGGGATATACTGCTAAAAGCCAGCGTATTACCATTAAGCACGATACAAGCAAGGAACTTAACTTCAAACTCGAACCAAGCGATATGAATCTCGACGAGGTGGTTGTTTCTGCCAATAGAAGCGAGACTCAACGAAGAATGGCTCCAAACCTGGTGAATGTGATAGGAGGAAAACTCTTTGACATCACACAGAGCACCTGCCTGGCTCAGGGACTCAACTTCCAGCCGGGTGTGCGTACGGAGGACGACTGTCAGAACTGCGGCTTCACCCAGGTACGCATCAATGGTCTTGATGGCCACTATTCGCAGATTCTGGTAGATTCCCGCCCGGTATTCTCTTCTCTGAACGGTGTGTATGGACTGGAGCAGATTCCTGCCAACATGATCGACCGTGTAGAGGTGGTCCGTGGTGGAGGCTCAGCCCTCTTCGGTGCATCTGCCATCGGTGGAACCATCAACATCATCACCAAGGAACCTATCCGCAATTCGGCTTCCTTCGGACACACCTTCATGTCGCAGGGTGGAGCTAATTCGTTCGACAACGTGACGACGGGTAATGTTTCTCTGGTAACCGATGACAATAAGGCGGGCGTGTATGCTTATGGACAGACCCGCACCCGACAGGGTTACGACCATGATGGAGATGGCTATACGGAGTTGCCGGAACTGAACAACCAGACTTTCGGTCTCAATTCTTATCTCCGCCTCAGTCCTTATTCCAAGCTGAGTCTTCAGTATCACGGCATTCATGAGTTCCGCCGTGGTGGCAACAAGCTTGATCAGGCTCCTCATGAGGCTAATATTGCAGAGCAGGTGGAACACAATATCCAGGGTGGTGGACTCACTTACAATTTCTACTCTCCTGATGAGAAGAATCGTCTGTCGGCTTATTTCTCATTCCAGACCACAGCCCGCAAGAGTTATTATGGCGGTATTGGAGAGGGAACGGAAGAAGATAAGGAAGTGGCAGAGAAGGCATACGGTACTACCCACGACTTCACTTACGTGGCTGGAACCCAGTATGTGCACTCGTTTGACAAGCTGATCTTCATGCCTTCTGATCTGACTCTTGGCGCAGAGTATAACTTCGATGGGCTGAAGGATGTGATTCTCGGTTACGATCGTCATTTCAAGCAGGATGTGCGCATCGGTAGCTTCTTCTTCCAGAATGAGTGGAAGAATAAGCAGTGGAGTTTCCTCCTGGGTGGAAGACTGGACAAGCACAACCTGGTAGATCATGTCATCTTCAGTCCGCGTGCCAATCTTCGTTTCAATCCTACCGAGAATGTGAACCTGCGCATTACCTATGCTGGTGGATTCCGTGCTCCTCAGGCATTCGATGAAGATCTGCATGTGGGAGTAGTTGGTGGTGAACGATTGGTTACGGTATTGGCTGACAATCTGAAGGAGGAACGTTCCAACAGCTTCAGCGTATCTGCCGATTTGTATCATAAGTTCGGCAATGTGCAGACCAATCTCCTTATTGAAGGTTTCTACACCGACCTGAACAATGTGTTTGCCCTTCGCCAGCTCGACCAGCCTGATGCACAGGGAAATACGGTGCAGGAACGCTACAATGCCTATGGTGCCAAGGTGTTCGGCTTGAATCTGGAGGGTAAGGCGATGTTTACTCGCTGGTTTACGCTCCAGGCAGGACTCACCCTGCAGCAGAGTCATTATGATGAGGCGATTGCGTGGAACGACGAGGTGCCTGAGCAGAAGTACAAGAAGATGATGCGTACTCCAAACACCTATGGTTATTTCACGGCAAGCTTTACCCCAGTGAAGCGTTTCACGGCTTCTGTTACCGGTAATTATACGGGCAGCATGCTCGTGGGTCATTCTGCCGGTTCGGGGGTAGAGGAGCCAGTGGCTGTGAATACTCCTAAGTTCATGGAAGTAAACATGAAGTTGTCATACGATTTCACTATCTATAAGTATCTCACCCTTCAGGTGAACGGTGGAATCCAGAACATCACCAATGCTTATCAGAAGGATTTCGACAAGGGCTGGAACCGTGATTCTGCCTACGTCTATGGTCCTTCTCTGCCAAGAAGTTATTTTGTTGGCGTGAAGGTGAACTATTGATAGATTTATAAAAAAACGTGAGGGAGTGTCGTGGATTTATGACACGTCCTCACGTTTTTTGTTGATTCTATTCTATTTATAATTCCTTAGGACAGAGGAAGGCTGAAATGTAGATGATGCCTGCCATCATCAATGCCGAGCCTAAGCCTACATAGAAGGAGGCGATGAATGACCGGGGAATGACCTGACAGCTTCTGAGCAGCACGCCGAATGTAATCATGAAGGCCATGATGACGTAGGATTTCATCGGCATGATATCCCAAACCTTTCGTTTCTCGACCTTTATCTTCCTGATGCGCTGTACATTCTTGAACAGCATCTTCACGAACATCATAGAAAACAATATCATGGTAACGATGCTGCCCATTACCATGACAAGGGTGGTTGCATCAAGGTCCAGCCATGACACAACCCCTATTCTGCATACATTAAAACCTGCTATCAGCCAGATGATTCCGGCAATGAAAGCGAGTGATTTTGTTCTCATATTGTAATCTTAAAAATGTCATTTCTTCCTTTTCACCCCTCTTACTGCCTCACTTTCCAATGGATTCTCGGGCCAGAAGTGCTTGGGGTAGCGGCGCTTCAGCTCCTTGCGCACCTCGAAGTAGGTGGATTGCCAGAAGCTGGCGAGATCCTGCGTAAGCTGAACGGGCTTGAAACCCGGAGAGAGCAGCTCCAGCAGCAGCGGCTGCCTGCCGTCATCTACTGTCGGCGTTTGAGTCATTCCGAAGCATTCCTGCAGGCGGACACTGAGGATGGGTGCCTCGGCACCCTGCCGATAGTCGATGCGGATATGACTGCCCGATGGAACCACGATGTGGGTGGGTGCGAGGCGGTCTATCTCCTGCTGCTGCCCGTATGGAATCTGTGCCCAGAGTATTTCCGGGAGATTGAGCTTCCTGAGTTCGGCGGTGCTCGTCTTGAGCTTTCCGCCCTGTTCCAGATAGAAGGGCAACCATTCGTAGGCTGTCTCCATCAGGTGTGCAGTAGATAAATCGGGCAACTCCATTTCCGGGTGCCACGCTCTTACCTGAGCTACTCTCCGCTGCAACCGCTGAACGTCTTCGTTCCAATCCAGCATACTGAGTCCTTCCTTTCGGATGGCGGTGCAGAGGATATCGATAATCTGCTGCCTGTCGGCATCCTGAAGCGGTTTGCTATCTACCACCAGGGTTCCGATGCGCTGCTCTCTCTGCATCCTGATCATTCCCGCCTTACTGTCCCACGAGATGTTGTCGAACTCGTGGGTAGGGAGGTCATCGATGTTTACTGGAGCCGAGAGGAACACCCTGCCTGCCTTTCCTGAAGATGGAAGCGGGGTGGAAGCATTCGTGCCCGACGGCTGGGCAGATACATTGAGCGAGGCGATGGCGAGCCATTGCTGCGCCGACATCGCATCGCTTGAATCGATGAAGAGCGTCTTGCCGTTCGACATTCTGAAATGTCCGATATTATCGATTGCCATGGCGATGCGCTCAGGATAGGCTAGGGCAATCAGTCTGCCCACTTCCTCTGCATCCACTGGCTCATTATCTTCCTTTACCTTGAGCATCCTGCGGTATTCCTGGGCTATCTGGGCGATGCGAGCCCATCTGCCCAGACTGTTTTTCTGTCGCTGCGAACGGAGGATGGAGAGGCGCAGCGCCATATCTGAATCCTCTGAATCGCTCATCGGGTCTTTCTCTTCCAGCAGGGCGGCAACGTCGCAGGCTAGAGCTTTGAGCGCAGACGATTCTGAGCTCATCATCATCTTGGCGATGCGCGGATGACAAGGCAATGTTGCCATCTTCCTGCCCAATGGGGTGATGCTGCCATCCGGTTCTATCGCTTCAAGAGAAAGAAGCAATTCCTTGGCATTGAGAAGGTTACTGCTTGATGGCGGAGTAAGCCATAGCAGCGATTGGGGATTGTTCTCGCCAAAGGCTGCAATGTCGAGCACCATCGACGTAAGGTCGGCTTCCTCTATTTCCGGTCGGCGCTGGTCTTCCATCAGATGTTCTGAGGTCTGAGTCCACAACCGGTAGCAGATTCCTTCAGCCACTCGTCCGGCTCGTCCTCTTCGCTGGGTAGCCATATCCTTGCTGATGGTTACGGTTTCCAGGTGGCTCAATCCCGTGCGGGCGTCGTAAACCAGTTTTCGGCAGAGTCCGGAATCCACCACGATTCTCACCCCTTCGATGGTAAGCGAGGTTTCGGCGATAGGTGTGGCGAGCACGATCTTTCTTTCTCCCTCACGTGATGGGGCAATGGCAAGGCGCTGCTTCTCGGGTGGGAGATTGCCGTAGAGTGGATAAACCTGCGGAACGGAAAGTTCAGATGAAGCAGATGAAGAAGCTGAACCTGATAATGAAGCAGAAGAAGCAGCTGCAGCCCTGCTGAGGCTTGCGTCCAAAATCTCCTTGCATTTCAGAATCTCTGACTGTCCCGGAAGGAAAGCCAGAATATCGCCCTCGTGCTTATCGGCAGCCTTGAGGATGGTGGCCGCCACCTCTTTATATATGTCGTATCGCGCAATGTCGGTCTCGGAATAAACGGTCTCTACGGGAAACATCCTTCCTTCGCTCTCTATCAATGGCGCCTGAAGAGCCTCGCAGATGGCAGAAGCATCGATGGTAGCCGACATGATGATGATCTTCAAATCTGGTCGGATGATTTCCTGCGCCTGTCGGGTGAGGGCAAGCGCCAGGTCGGAGTTGATGCTCCGCTCGTGAAACTCATCGAAGATGACGGCGCTCACTCCTTCGAGCGTGGCATCATGGATGAGCATTCGGGTGAGGATTCCCTCGGTGAGCACTTCGATGCGGGTTTCTGAAGAAACCTTGTTCTCGAAGCGTACCCGGTAACCCACGGTCTTGCCCACTGGTTCGCCCAGGATGCTTGCCATCCGTTCTGCAATCTGACGGGCAGCAAGTCGGCGCGGTTCCAGTATCAGAATCTTGCCTTGTGGGGTGGCTCCGAGGAGGGTGAGTGGGAGCACGGTGGATTTTCCGGCTCCCGGTGGAGCGGTAACAACAAGGTTGGCCGACTCCTTCAGGGTGCTGTTGATGGTGTCGGCTATCTGGAATGCTGGCAGATGGCCAGCCTGCTGTTGGATTCTATCGTAATTCATACTGCAAAAATACAAATATTCGTATTGATACTGCAAAGATACGCATTATTTTTGTGATGGGCAAATGATTAGAAAGGTAATGCGTGAGAATGGCGAATCTTGTAGATTTTTTCCCTTATCTGATTCCATTTGGCAAAGACCAGGTAGCCGGATACTACTGCCAGATAGAGAAGCATCAACTGAAGGAGCGACAGATGGAGATGGTCTATGCTGGCGCCCGGCAACAGGTTGGTAAGTCGGAAGGCGGTGTTAGTGGCCTGGGTAATGCTGGCAAGTACTGCCGCAATGTGCTGCATCAGCCAGGTGCCGACGGAGGCAAGGCTGGAAATGTAGGTAAGGGGAGAAAGCAGCAGGAGCAGGGCACAAAGATAGAGGATGAGGGTGGCTGCCGGGATGGCGATGAAGCTGGTGAGCAGGGAGTAGCAGGATATTCTGCCGAAATAATAGACGATGAGCGGAAGCGTACCTATCTGTGCCGCCAGGGATACGCTGAATAATCCCCAGAGGCAACGGATGATCTTGCCGTGGGATTTGAGCAATCCGAAGAGCGGGGGATAGAATATGAGGATGGAAGCCACGGCGAGAAAGGACATCTGGAAACTGATGTCGAAAAGATGGAAGGGATTCAGAAACAGCATGATGACATAGGCTAGCGCCAGGGTGTTGAGCGAAAGGTCGGGGCGCAGGGCTAGCAGGCAGAAACTGTAGATGCTGAGCATGGAGGCTGATCTCACGGCACTAGGGGGTAAGCCGATAAAGACGACATACGCCCATACGGCAACGAGGGACAGGGCAATGGTGGGTCTGGAACGGCGCTTTCCGCCCAGAAGAATCACGAAGAGCTGGAAGATAATGCCTATGTGCAAGCCGCTTACTGCCAGTATATGGCTTGTGCCGGAAATGGAAAAGCTCTCCTTGGTTTCCCGGTCGAGTGAACCTTTATCGCCCATTGACATTGCTGAAATCACGGCGAAATCCTGTCCGTCGATATGATAAGCATGCAGTTGCTGTTCCATCTGCTGGCGGAAGGAACGGCTTGCCAGGATGGTGCGGTCGATGGGGGAGAGTGACTGGTAGTTTTCGATAGATGCGGGCGCTTTCGTCTTATCTATATGATGGGAGGTGATGAAACCGCCCAGACAGAACAGGCAGAGCGACAGAAGGAGGCTCTGAAGAAGGACCAGCTGCTTGATTTTCCTGAAGAAGAGCCGGGAAAGCTGACGGGATTCTACGAGCACATAGCTGCAGCCGGCTAAGGCTATGGCAATGATGGCTGCGATGAGCCAATAGCGCGTGGCGAAGTAATCATAGCCGTATCTGGCTGTGATGATGCTGAGTGATAGTATGATGCTGAAGAACATCAGCGGTGTGACTGGTAGTCTTTTGTTTCTGTCCATATTAGCCGTGTTTTCAGGTTTGCTTAAAAAGAAAAGCCCGACAAGAGGTTGGGATAGTCCAACTCTCTTATCGGGCTTCTCATATATATATAATAATGTATAAGTCTGCCGGAAAGCAGGAATACATCATTTCGGGAGATTACTCTCTCTTGAGATTACTTGCCGAATCCGAAGATACGCTTGATGAATTTCTTCACAGGATTATCGTTCTTCTGTGGATTGACAACAGGAGCATACTTGCGAGGACCTGAATTCTCGGCTCCCTTCTTCTGCTGGGTTGCACCCTGCTTCTTCTGCTGGTTCTGAGGAGCTGCGCCCTGTCGCTTCTGCTGGTTCTGCTGAGCGCCGCTCTGCTTCTTCTGGGCTACGCCTCTGCCTCTGCCATTGCTTCCAGGACGAACATTGTTCTCATTGCCTGGGCGCTGGTTGCCGTTAGCCTGCTGATTGCCCTGCTGGTTGCCGTTCTCATTGTTGCGCTGCTTATTGTTGTTGCGGCGCTTGTTGTTATTGCGGTTCTTCTGCTCGCCGTTGCGCTGCTCGTTGTTTCTCTGTTCATTGTTCTTGAACTCGCCATTCTTCTGCTCGCCATTCTCTCCATTGTTCTGAGGAGTCTTTTCCTGACGCTCGTTAGGCTTGTTTGGCTTGCGCTTGTGCGAAGTCTGGTCGCGGTCTTTCTGTCTGCGGCTCTTGGCGCTGGTCTTGCTCTTACCTTCGCCGTTGTTGTTATTGTTGTCGCCGCGATTGCCGCTGCGATTGCTGCCGCGGTTGTTTCCGCCTTGCTTTCCGCCCTTGCCCTTTCTGCCGTTGTTGCGCTTTGAAGGCTTGTTGAGCTTGATGTATTCAGGACCTTCGCCGCAACCTTCCGGCAGAGGCATCTTCTCTACCACCTTCTCCAGGAACTTCTCAATCTGCTGGAACCAGTACTGGTCTTCCTCGTTGACGAAGGTGATGGCTCTACCATCGCGGTTGGCACGGGCTGTACGACCGATGCGGTGAACATAATCCTCAGTATCGTGAGGAACATCATAATTGATGACCATCTCAATGTCATCAATATCGATTCCACGAGCCACGATATCCGTAGCAACCAGCACGTCGAACTGACCGCTCTTGAACTTGAACATCACATCATCGCGCTCTGCCTGCTCCAGGTCGGAGTGCATTGCACCGCAGTTGATGCCAATCTGCTGAAGGGCAGCAGCCAGCTGCTTCACCTTCATCTTGCTGCCGCTGAACACGATGACGCGCTTCATATCGCCAGCCTTGAAGATATCCTTGATGATGGTCATCTTCTGGGTCTCGTAACATACGTAAGCCTCCTGCTTGATCTTCTCGGCAGGCTTGCTTACGGCAAGCTTGATCTCTACAGGATTCTTGAGCAGAGTCTTGGCAAGTTCCTCAATCTTCTCAGGCATGGTGGCAGAGAACATGATGATCTGGCAGGTCTTTGGCAACTTGGAAGCGATGGTGTTGATATCTTCTGAGAAACCCATGTCGAGCATACGGTCGGCCTCATCGAGAATGAAGAAGCTTACCTTGCTCAGATCTACATTACCCAGGGAAATATGGGTGATGAGGCGGCCTGGAGTGGCGATGACTACATCAGCACCCATGCGGAGACTCTTCAGCTCCTGATCGTAGCGGTTGCCGTCGTTGCCACCATAAACAGCCACGCTGCTCACATCCTGCAGGTAGTAGCCGAAGCCCTGCATGGCCTGGTCTATCTGCTGGGCCAACTCGCGGGTTGGCGACATGATGACGCAGTTGATGGCGTCTTTCGGATAGCCGCCATCATCAAGCTTGCTCAATACTGGGAGCAGATAGGCTGCTGTCTTACCCGTTCCGGTCTGTGCCACGCCCAATACGTCGTGACCTTCCAATATCTCAGGAATACATTTTTCCTGTACAGGGGTGCAAGTGTCGAAGCGCATGTCGTATAATGCGTCGAGCACGTTGTCGTTCAAATCTAATTCGTCGAAATACATTCTTTTCCTTTCTTTTGTTGACCATTGAGCCGGATGGATCTTCATCCGCTCCAATGGTCAAGGTTCTTTGTTTCAATGTTTAATTACCTCGGTGCCTTGCGGTAGCAGAAGTAGGCAACGAAGGCGAAGATGATGTTTGGCAACCAGGCGGCAAGTGCCGGAGGGAAGTTTGCCTGGATGGCAAAGGTTGCCGATACGGTTTGCAGCATGATGTAGCCGAAGCTCAGTGCAAGACCGATTCCCAAGGATAAGCCCATTCCTCCCTTTCGCTTGCGCGATGAAAGCGACACTCCGATGATGGTGAGGATGAAGGAGGCAAACGAGGCGGCGATGCGCTTGTGGTATTCTACCTGATACTGCACCACATTGCCCGAACCGCGGTTGATCTGCTTGGAAATATACTCCTTCAGTTCCGGACTGGTGAAGGTTTCCTGCTGACCCTTGGAATAAACCAGGTCGGTAGGCTCCATCGTAATCAGCGTATCCTTCTGTGCTCCGCTGGTGATGTGCTCCTTCATACCTTTCAGCTGGCGCACCTTCCAGTTACTCAGCTTCCAGTGGTATTTGCTGTCGGAGATCGTATCATACTGAATCTCCATCGCCGTAAGGTGGCTTACGAGTTTCTTGTCCTGGAACTTGTCGAGACAGAATCCGTAACCTCGCTTCGAGTTGTTGTCGTAGTGCTGCATATAGGCAATCACGCCCTTATCTACCTGCAGCTGTACGTTTTCAGCAGAAGTATTCTTCTTCTTGTTCTTGTACATCGTCTCAAAGTTCTGGCGTACTACCGTGCCGTGAGGAATCACGTAGGCAGAGAGTACATAGCTCAAGGCAGAGAGCATGATGCAGGTGATGAGGTAAGGACGAAGGAGTCGCTTGAAGGAAACACCTGATGCCAGAATGGCGATGATTTCAGAGTTGCCTGCCAGCTTCGACGTGAAGAGGATGACCGCCACAAACACGAACAACGCACTGAAGAGGTTGGCGAAGTAAGGGATGAAGTTGGCATAATAATCGAAGATGATAGCCTTGGCTGGTGCATGATACTCCGTGAACTTCGCCAGGTTCTCATTGAAGTCGAACACGATGGAGATGGAGATGATCAGCGCAATCGAGAAGAAGTAGTAGCCTACGAACTTCTTGATAATGTACCAGTCTAACCGCTTGATGTATCTCAGTGGGTTGAGATACCTGAGCACCCTGAGGAATCGCAGCTTGTGCCCGATCCAGCCTAGAATGCGGGCTATGCGCTGCAAGATGGCAATGAGCCAGCCGAAGCGAGATTCGAAGGCTCTGCCCATCTTGAGTAGTCTGCGATGTTTTCTGATGTATTTATAATCTTTCATCATTTAATGTAAAATATGTATAGGAGCATCCTATAAAGTTCAAAGCTCAACGCTCAAGCTAGATTCGACGGCCGAGCTGATCGATGATAGAGCGTTTCCACTCTACGAAATCGCCCTGCTCGATATGATGGCGCGCATCTGTAACGAGACGGAGATAGAACGACAGGTTGTGGATGCTGGCAATCTGCATGGCAAGGAGCTCCTGGGCCTTGAAGAGATGGTGCAGGTAGGCCTTGGTGGTAATCTGGTCGATGTCGCAGCCGTCTGGATCTACCGGACTGAAATCCATCTCCCACTTCTTGTTGCGCATGTTCATCGTACCATTATAGGTAAAGAGCATCGCATTGCGGCCGTTGCGGGTCGGCATTACGCAGTCGAACATATCGACACCACGCTCTATGGCCTCGAGCAGGTTCTGGGGAGTTCCTACACCCATCAGATAGCGAGGCTTGTCTTTTGGCAGAATCTCATTCACCACCTCGATCATCTCGTACATCACCTCGGTAGGCTCGCCTACGGCAAGACCGCCGATAGCATTTCCGTCGGCTCCCTTGTCGGCAATGTACTTGGCTGCTTCGCGGCGCAGCTCTGGGAAAGTACAGCCCTGGACGATAGGGAAGAGACTCTGCTGATAACCATAGAGAGGTTCTGTCTCGTCGAAGCGCTTGATGCATCGGTCGAGCCAGCGCTGGGTCATCTCCAGACTCTTCTTCGCATACATGAAGTCGCTCTGTCCGGGAGGACACTCATCGAAAGCCATCATGATGTCGGCACCGATGATGCGCTCTGTATCCATCACGTTCTCTGGAGTGAAGAAGTGCTTGCTGCCATCGATGTGCGAACGGAACTCGCAGCCCTCTTCTCTGAGCTTGCGGATTCCGGTAAGCGAGAATACCTGGAAGCCGCCACTGTCGGTGAGGATAGGACGGTCCCAGCCGTTGAACTTATGCAGTCCGCCTGCCGCCTTGATGACTTCGAGTCCCGGGCGCAGGTAGAGATGGTAGGTGTTTCCCAGAATGATCTGAGCCTTTACCTGCTGGCGCAATTCTTCGAAATGTACACCCTTTACGCTACCCACAGTTCCCACAGGCATGAAGATCGGAGTCTTGATCTGGCCGTGGTCGGTGGTGATGATGCCGGTGCGAGCATCGCTTGCCTTATCTGTTACTTGTAGTTCAAATTTCATTTCTTTTCTTTTTTGTCTTTTTCTGGAATGGTGAAGTCGATAGGGTGCTTTACCTTCTCGTCGGTGAGGGCAAACTCCCAGACATCTGCTACATCTTCTACATAATGGAACTCTACGCCCTTGAGATACTTCTCTGGAATGTCGAGGATGTTCTTCTTGTTTTCCTTGCAGATCACGATGTCGGTAATGCCGGCACGCTTGGCTGCCAGGATCTTCTCCTTGATGCCGCCCACTGGGAGCACCTTGCCGCGAAGGGTAATCTCGCCGGTCATGGCTATGTTCTTGCGAACCTTGCGCTGGGTGATGGCCGAAGCGATACTGGTGGCAATGGTAATACCTGCCGAAGGACCGTCTTTTGGCGTTGCACCTTCGGGTACGTGGATATGGATGTTCCAGTTTTCAAAGATGCGGTAATCCACGCCCAACAGGTCGATATGCGCCTTGATGTATTCCAAGGCGATGACTGCCGATTCCTTCATCACATCTCCCAGGTTACCGGTCAGGGTAAGCTTGCCCTGTCGTCCCTTGCTCAGAGAGGTTTCGATAAAGAGAATCTCACCGCCCACAGAGGTCCATGCAAGTCCAGTCACTACTCCGGCATAATCGTTGCCCTGATAGATGTCGCGGGTGAATGGGGCCGTGCCGAGAATCTCCTTCAGGTCTGATGCGGTGATGGATGGCTTCTCCAACTCCTTGGAATAGGCGAGCTTGTAGGCCATCTTGCGCAATCCCTTGTTGATCTGCTTCTTGAGCTGGCGCACGCCGCTTTCTCGGGTGTAGTGCTCGATGATGCCCTCGATGGCTGCCTTGTTGAAGCTTACCTTCGGGGTGAACTTGTCGAGACCTGTATTCTCCAATTCCTTCGGAATCAGGTGGCGCTTGGCAATCTCTATCTTCTCCTCCGTAATGTAGCCGCCTACTTCGATGAGTTCCATTCGGTCGAGCAAAGGACGTGGGATTGAGCTGATGTCATTGGCGGTTGCGATGAAGAGAACCTTAGAGAGATCGTAATCCACATCCAGGTAATTGTCGTGGAAGGTGTTGTTCTGCTCTGGGTCGAGTACTTCAAGCAAGGCTGATGCTGGATCGCCCTGATGGTTGTTGGCTGAAACCTTGTCTATCTCGTCGAGAATGAAGACTGGGTTGCTGCTGCCTGCCTTGAGGATGTTCTTGACAATGCGGCCAGGCATGGCTCCGATATAAGTGCGGCGGTGACCGCGAATCTCGGCTTCATCGTGCAGACCGCCCAGAGACATTCTCACGTATTTGCGCTTCATGGCCTTGGCAATGCTCTTGCCCAGACTGGTCTTGCCGACTCCCGGAGGACCATAGAGGCAGAGAATCGGACTCTGCATTCCACCCTTCAGCGATCTTACGGCAAGATATTCCAGGATGCGCTCCTTTACTTTCTCCATGCCATAGTGGTCCTGGTTGAGAATCTTCTGGGCATGAGACAGGCTGAGGTCATCCTCGGTATATTCGCCCCAAGGCAAATCTACCAGCGTCTGCAGATAGTTGAGCTGGATAGGGTAGTCTGGACTCTGAGGATGGATGTTGTCGAGTTTGGCTAACTCTTTCTGGAAAACCTTCTGGGTTGCCTCGTTCCATTTCTTGGTCTTGGCTTTTTCGAGCAGCTCCTTCTTCTCCGGACTGCTTTCGCCTTCGCCCAGCTCTTCCTTGATGTTCTTGATCTGCTGCTTCAGATAATATTCCTTCTGCTGCTCGTCGAGATCAAACTGGGTCTTGTTTCTGATTTCATTTTGCAGGTAGAGCAGTTTCTGCTCCTTGTGCAAGGCCTTGAGAGCCTCTATCAGTCGCTCCGACAGCTTCTCCTGTTCCAGCATCTTGATCTTGTCTTCTGCCGTAAAAGGAAGGGATGTGCAGATGAAGTTGCATTTCACGAAGCGATTGGTAATCTCATTGATTGCATAGACAGCCTCGTTGGGAATGTTCTCATTGTACTGAATGAATTTGATAGATTCCTCGAAGAATGTTTGGGTCAATGCCTTGAACATAGGATCCTTGGCTTCCTTTTCGGTAGGCCAGGTCTCTGGCAGACTTTCTACATCTGCAAGATAGAATGGATCCTTATCTACTATCTGCTTCAGCTTGCATCGGCCTAAACCCTGCACGATGATGGTCTTCTGGTGCTCTTCGTTTGGCATGTTGATGACTCTCATCAGCTTGGCAAATGTTCCGGTCTCGTACAAGTCTTTCTGATTAGGTGAATCTATGTCCGCATGCTTCTGGCAAAAGATGCAGAATACTGTTTCTGGATTTTGCTCCAGCATGTTTGCCAGCTCCTTGCTTTCCGTCCTGCCTATCAGGATAGGAGTAAGCACGGATGGAAAAACCACCAGGTCGCGAGTGCAGAGGGTAGGATAGATTCCAGCCTCCCTTTCTTGTATCAATACGGATGCATCGCCCTCAAAGTCGGCTATCATCTGGATTTGTGTATTCGAATTTCTGTTCATATTCTATTTGATAAACACTTTTGGGGTGTATATGAATTTCTGTTCCTGTTTTATTTTGATAAACACTTTTCGGAGTGCATATTCTCTTGAATATATGCTTATAGGGTGCAAAGTTAGTGATTTTTGCCGAGAATCCCATCGTTTTTTCCGAAAATCACCTCTTTATTATATATTATTATTGATATAGACAAGAAGACTGTAATAAAATGCTGATTTTTGCGTTACTATCTTAAAAGTAAAACTATGACAGGATTTAAATTCAAACAATTTGGGATTCATCAGGAGCGTTGCGCCATGAAGGTGGGAACGGATGGTGTGCTGCTGGGAGCATGGGCACCTGGCGGTAAACGCATTTTGGATATCGGGTCGGGGACCGGACTCATTTCGCTGATGATGGCGCAGCGCTTCCCAGAGGCGCAGGTGCTGGGTATTGATATGGATGGAGAGGCTTGTGAGGAGGCTGCTGAGAATGTGGCGGCAAGTCCTTTTGCCGATCGCGTCGGAATAGAGTGTTGCAGATTGCAGGACTTTCATTCTGAGGAGTCTTTTGATGCAATCGTAAGCAATCCTCCTTTCTTCTTGAATAGCCTGAAAAATCCAGACAGCAAACGTACGATGGCCCGCCATACGGATAGTTTGCCTTTCAGGGATCTTTTCAGGGGTGCAAAAATGCTGTTGAGTGATGATGGCGTTTTTTCCGTGATAGTTCCTTCTGAGGTTCTTGAGGTGGTTGTGTCGGAAGCTTGTATGCTAGGTTTTTATCTTATCCGGCAGTGTGGCGTTAAGACTGTAGAGCGCAAACAGCCGAAACGTTATCTTCTGTCATTTGCAAAACATCGGTATAATGGAATGGAAAATACTATAAAAACAATGACCGATTCCGAGGGGAACCGGTCAGAGTGGTATGCGAAAATTACTGAAGAATTCTATATCAGGTAGGGACTAGAGGTTCAGCTTTCTCTGTACGAGCTTGCTGATGGCTCCTACTCGTTTGCTTTGGCGCTGGATGTCTTTGTGAATGTCATCGCGTACAACATTGATGTCATTGAAGAAATCGGCAAAGGCTGATTGGATGACGTTCGGCTTGCGCACACTCTTGTCTGCAAATGGATTTACAATCATCTTGATGCCTTTTTCTTCCATGTGCACATCTATGTCAGCGCCAGTCATCACAGGGTCGCCATCATAATGGATGACACCCGGCTTGCTGCGGGTGATGTGGAGCTTCTTGCAGCGGAATGACTTGATCTTCGAGTTCTTGTCGAGGGTCTTATTGAACATATCGAAACTAACCTGTGAGGCTTCGATGACATCAAACGGTTCCATGATGACTACATCCATCAGTCCGTCGCTCATAGATGCCTGTGGGGCAATATAGGCGTTGTTGCCGTATTGGGAAGCGTTGGCGCATGAGATGAGAAACGCTTTGTATTGTTTTGTTCCAGTCTCATCCTCCAGAGTATATGTTTCAGGCTCATATTTCAAGCCTTCTCTCAGAATGTTCTCTGCATAGCTGATAGGTCCGCGCTTTCCGCTTTCTGCAAACTTCATGCTGACAAAGGCGTCGAAACCCATTCCGCAAGTGCAGAAGAATGGGTATTCGTTGATGACTCCGTAGTCAAGGTCGTGTATTTCGCAGGCGTTGATGATCTCAATGCTCTTCTTCAAGTTCATTGGCAACAGCAGGTGGCGCGCCAGGCCGTTTCCTGAGCCGCAAGGCAGAATGCCTAATGCTGAGTCGGAATGGACGAGGGAACGGGCTACCTCGTTCACGGTGCCATCGCCACCTACGGCAACCACGATGTCTGCGTGGTTGTCTCTGGCTTCGGCTGCCAGTTCTGAGGCGTGTCCTGGTCTTTCAGTCATTTTTATCTCGTACTCGAACTGCTCCTTGTCCAAAGTAGAATCTATCAAACTGGGAACCGCCGCTTTGCTGCTGGTTCCAGAAATCGGGTTCATGATGAAAACTATCTTTTTTTTCATATCTTAGTCAAGAAATTGTATTTTTAAACTGCAAAAGTAATAAAAATCCCTAAAATGGCAAGAAATATCTACTAAAAAAAGCATAAAAGTAAACTTTCTTAGGAAAAAAGCGGTTATATTAGTCTTTTTTTGTATCTTTGCACCCTGAAACTAGAAAATAAATTAAAATAGAAATAAAGTACACCTATTATAATGGGACAATTACAAGAAAGATACAAGAATTATCGTGTACCTCAGAAGTATATGGAAGCCGGTGTGTATCCATACTTCCGTGAGATCACAAGTAAGCAGATGACAGAGGTAACTGACATCGATGGTCATAAGATCCTGATGTTCGGTTCTAATGCTTACCAGGGTTTGACTAATGATCAGCGTGTTATCGATGCAGCTAAGGCTGCTCTCGACAAGTATGGCTCAGGCTGTGCTGGTAGCCGCTTCCTCAATGGTACACTCGATTTGCATGTGCAGCTCGAAAAAGAGCTTGCTGAGTTTATGGGCAAGGATGAGACATTGTGCTTCTCTACTGGTTTCTCTGTAAACCAGGGCGTGTTGGCATGTGTTGTAGGCCGCGGTGATTATATCATCTGTGACGACCGTGATCATGCCAGTATCGTAGATGGCCGTCGTCTTTCATTCGCTACCCAGCTTCACTACAAGCACAACGATATGGAAGATTTGGAGCGCGTGCTCTCTAAGCTTCCTGAGGATGCAGTCAAGCTCATCGTTGTGGATGGCGTGTTCTCTATGGAGGGCGATTTGGCTAACTTGCCAGAGATTGTGAAGCTGAAGCATAAGTACAACTGCTCTATCATGGTAGATGAGGCTCATGGCCTTGGCGTGTTTGGTAAGCAGGGACGTGGTGTCTGCGATCATTTCGGTCTGACAGATGAGGTGGATCTTATCATGGGTACCTTCTCTAAGAGTCTGGCATCTATCGGTGGTTTCATCGCTTCTGATAAGGATACTATCAATTTCCTCCGTCACAACTGCCGTACTTACATCTTCAGTGCATCTAACACTCCAGCTGCAACGGCTGCTGCTCTCGAGGCTCTCCATATCATCCAGGAGGAACCAGAGCGTTTTGAGCATCTTTGGGATGTTACCAACTATGCTTTGAAGCGTTTCCGTGAGGAAGGTTTCGAGATTGGTGAGACTGAGAGTCCTATCATTCCTCTCTACGTTCGTGATGCAGAGAAGACATTCGTTGTTACCAAGCTGGCTTATGATGCAGGTGTGTTCATCAATCCTGTTATCCCACCAGCATGTGCTCCTCAGGACACATTGGTGCGTTTTGCTCTTATGGCTACTCATACAAGAGAGCAGGTAGAGAAGGCTGTTGAAATCTTGAAGAAGATTTTCGTAGAGGAAGGCATCATCAAGGCGTAATGGTAAAACAGTGCGGTTGCTGAAAAATCATCAATCGTCATATATAATAAGGTATAAAGGGGCAATTTCTTCGGAAGTTGCCTTTTTTTAGGAAAAAACTGAATAAATGCATATTTTTACAAAAAAAGTTGCGGAAAAATTTGGTGGAATAAGAAAAATGTTGTACCTTTGCACCCGCAATTCAGAAATGATGCTTACTGCAAAGAGGTAATTTCATTGTGAGAAGAAAGCGGGGTGTAGCGCAGCCCGGTAGCGCGCCTGTTTTGGGAACAGGTGGTCGCAGGTTCGAATCCTGTCGCCCCGACTTTAGAAAGCTAAGAAGAATCAAATCTTCTTAGCTTTCTTGCTTTATATACGATATACGTTTAATTTAAAATTTATACTATCATGATTATTACGATTGCGCGCCAATGTGGATGTGGCGCTGTTCGGGTAGGCAGACTGCTTGCAGAACATTATGGTATTCCGTTTTATACCCGTAAGAATTTGATGGAAATGGCGGAAGAGCGTGGAGTCTTGGATGAGATGGAAGCTTTCTTCGATGAAGATCCTGTTGACGAACTGCTCTTTTCTATGTCTTCCCTGGGTGAGAACCAAAGATTGCTCACAGAAAAACCTCTTCGTGTCTTGGCTGATATGATAGGACTGGAGAATTGTGTCGTAATCGGGCGTTGTGGCAATTACATCTTCCGTGAACGAAAAGACTTGGTGTCGGTGTTCCTCAAGGGCGATGTAAAGGCTCGTATTGCGGAGATCCAGGAGGAGCAGGAGCTTTCTTATGCTGAGGCAGCTGAGTTTGTGGAACACGTAGATGATTGCCGTGTGGCTTATCATAGTTACTATACGGGGTTGACTTGGGGAAATGCCAACGATTACGACGTTTGTCTGGATACGGTTCGCTTGGGTGTAGAGAAAACGGCGCAAGCGATTGTTTCTTATGTGGAAGCAGTTTTGTAAGTTGCTTGTTGGTGATAATGATGCTTAATATTTAAAGTAATTTGTATTTAGGATGAAACTTTTAATTCAGTTTTTAATTATCATAGCGTTCTCTTTCGCTGGAGAATTGCTCCATTATCTGTTGCCGTTGCCGATACCTGCCAGTATTTATGGTATTATCTTATTGTTCGCAGCATTGGAACTCAAGGTTATCAAGGTGAAGCATATAAGGGAAACCAGTAGCTTCCTCATTGCTGTAATGCCCGTGATGTTTATTCCGGCTGCTGTGGGACTCATCGACTCCTGGCACTCCATTGCCAGTGTATGGTTGCAGTATATTGTAGTGACTGTTGTCAGTACTTTTGTGGTGATGGCTGTTTCTGGATGGTTCACTCAGTTTGTTATCAAAAGAGGAAAGGAGGCAAAGAAATGATTTCCTTGTTTCAGGATTCTGTCTTTTTCGGCGTTTTGATAAGTTTGGCTGCGTACGCCATCGGATTGTTTTTGAAGATTAAGACAGGATGGTCGTTGATGAATCCGTTGCTGATTTCCATCATTTTGGTTATTTGTACCTTGCTGATTACGGGAGTAGATTACAAGACTTACAATGCGGGTGCCAATATTATCAGTTATCTGCTTACTCCGGCTACCATCTGTCTGGCAGTTCCGCTTTATCAGCAGGTAGAATTGCTGAAGAAGAATTACCGTGCAGTGCTTATCGGTATCTTGTCGGGTGTCTTGGCAAGTCTCTGCTCTGTACTTCTTCTGGCTTTGGTGTTCCACTTCGACCATGCTGCCTATGTTACATTCTTGCCAAAATCCATTACCACAGCCATCGGTATTGGTGTTTCTGAGGAATTGGGTGGTCATGTTTCTGTAACTGTAGTCGTAATCATCATTACAGGTGTGATTGGCAATATCTTTGCAGAGAAGTTTCTCAAGCTACTTTGTATCAAGGAACCTATTGCCAAGGGTATTGCCATCGGTTGTTCTGCCCATGCCTTGGGTACGGCTAAAGCTATGGAGATGGGTACTATTGAAGGTGCAATGAGTAGCTTGTCTATCGTGGTTTGTGGTGTGATGACCGTAATAGGTTCTTCTATCTTTGCTATGTTTATGTAGCAGGATTTTGGTTTTCGTGGAAAATTGCTAACTAGAGATTGGTTAGAGTAATACAATATTTAATCCCTTTTTCCGTTTTATAAATATGAAACGGAAAAAGGGATTTTTTTATAATATCATGATCGCTTGTATGGCTTCTGTTGCGATGGCTGGTTGTGCTGATGAGGAGAGCTTTTCTTCGTCACGTTCTCACCTGCTTGCGTTTTCTGCAGATACGGTAAGCCTGGATACTACGTTCTCCAATGTGCCTACACCTACTCGAAGCTTTTGGGTGTATAATCATTCGGGAAAGTCGCTGCGTTGTTCTACTGTTAGACTGGAAAATGGTAACCAGACTGGATTTCGGGTGAATGTGGATGGTTCGTTCCTAGGATCGACTGCCGGCTACCAGACTCAGGATATAGAGGTGAGAAAGGGCGATAGTATTCGTGTTTTCGTAGAACTTACTTCGCATCAGCAATATCAGAATACACCTCAGTTGGTGGAGGATAATCTGCTCTTTACATTGGAAAGTGGGGTGCTGCAGAAAGTAAACTTAAAAGCTTACTCCTGGGATGCAGTTTTATGCAAAAATCTTCGAATCAGGAAAGATACTACGATACAGAGCAGCCGTCCGGTTGTTGTATATGGCGGAATGGTTGTTGATAGTCTCGTAACACTGTCTGTTGGGGCTGGTACGCATTTCTATTTTCATGAGAATGCCGGACTTGATGTATATGGCTCGTTGCGCATTTGGGGAGAGAAAGATAAAGAGGTGGTGATGCGGGGAGATCGTATGGATAATATGTTCGACTATCTTCCTTATGATCGGACGCCTGGCCGGTGGCAAGGTATTCATTTCATGCCTTCTTCATCGGATAATGTCATCAGCTATGCTGACATCCACAGTGCTTATCATGGTATTAGGATAGAACCTTGTTCGGATATCACTCGTCAGAAGTTGCTTTTACAGCATTCTACCATTCATAATTGCCAGGGATATGGCCTGGCTGTTGATTCGGCTAAGGTGCAGTTGTATAATTGTCAGTTATCCAACACTTTGAATCATACGCTTTATGTAAAGGGTGGTGATGTGGAAGTGAACGGATGCACCATAGCTCAGTTCTATCCTTTTGATGGACGTCGTGCCACAGCTATAGGTATTGTTCCTCCAATTCTAAACTTGAAGGTCGTGAATTCTATAGTTACAGGATATCATGATGATGAGGTGGTATGGACTTCACCGAAGAACGGTGAAGTATGTAATTTCAGCTTCGATCATTGTGTACTTCGTACAGAAAAGATGAATACTGAAGATAGTTTGAAGTTTACGAATACCATATATGAGAACTTAAAGGATACGACTCGGTTTGGGGAGAAGCATTTCCGATTAGTTGATACGGATAATTTGAAGTATGATTTCAGGCTTCGCAAGGAATCGGCTGCCATAGGAGTGGCTGATGCTGCTACTTCATTTCCAACTGATCGGCGGGGCGTTCTTCGTGATGAGAAACCGGATGCGGGCTGTTATGAGTTTGATGAATAACATAAAACAGAAAAATAACATAAAAGGCACGAATTCCTGGGGGATTCGTGCCTTTTTAAATGTTTGTATGAATACTAATCTGAAGAAATAATCCAAAATCTTATTCTTTCATATTGGCATCTACGAATGAGAATGGAAGCAAGTCCTTGATGCTGTGGAAGCAATAGGTGAAGTTCTCTCCGTAAAGCAAGATGCGAACGGGTTGCTGATATCGGTCTTCCATCTCTAATATTACCTGTCTGCATGCGCCACATGGGGAGATGGGGCTTTTAAGGAAGCCATTCTCGTTGCGTGCAGCTATGGCCAGTGTAGTGATGGCTTGCTCAGGATAGTTGCTTTGAGCTCCGAAGATGGCACTACGCTCAGCGCAGAGACCGGACGGAAAGGCTGCATTTTCCTGATTGGCACCAATTACGATTCTGCCATCAGCCAACAGGCAGGCTGCACCTACATGAAAGTGGCTGTAGTTGGCATAAGAATTATTGGTGGCCTCCATGGCTTTCTTTACCAATTGCTGCTCAATGTCGCTCAGTTCATCTAACTGAGCTACCTGATACTGGATGTTTAAGGTTTGTTCTTTCATAAGCGATTGGTGTTTATTTCATTAATTATTATTGTTCTTGGATAATGGGAGCTTGGGGCTCCTGATTCCTTTCTATCTATTTGGTGTAAAAGTCGATGATGTCTTGTAGGGCTTTCTTGCATACTATGCAGAACTCTGGTGTCTCGTTGATGCGCATACGGCAATCTTGTACGCCGCGATACACTCCCTTTGGACTATAGCCTGCACCTTCAAAAACACCAACTTTGCTTACAGCCTCTTTCTCCTTTTTAGAAAGTGGGGTAGGAATCTTGGTACCCTTCTTGATCATATCTTCCCATTTTCCGTGGAAGTTTGCCAATGTGGTGATATTTTTCTCCCATGGTTCTACATCATGAGGATACATCGGTACCTGCTCGCTCTCATAGGCATATTCGTCAGCAAGTCCGGCAAAAGAGTGACCGAATTCATGCACTACGACAGGCTTAAACCATTTCTGGTGGCAGGTGGTGAGATTGTAGGAATTGAGGATTCCGCCTCCACCATATCTTGTAGAGTTAACCAATACGATGATATGTTCGTATGGGGTGCCAGCCAGACAGTTGTGCAGGTCTTTGAGATGAAGTGTGGTGAGGTATCTCTCACTATAGAATGTGTCAAAATGTGAACTCAAAGCAGTTTTCTTCCATATACCCTTGCCAGGTTCGCTTGTGCCACTTTCAAGAGAAGCTGATTTTACTGCAACTACATTGAATCTGTCTCTCATGCTCTTGAAAGGTTCATGATTAAAAATGGCTTCGTTTGCTTCTTTTGCATCCTGAAGGAATATTGGCATTTCCTCTTCCGTATAACCTTCAGCTACGTAGGCGATGTGGATACAGCGGGTAGTGTCGGCTGCTTGCTGCAAGGTCTCGTAAGGTGTTGGTTTTTCGCCCTTGTGGTGAATCAAAATATCGCTTGGTGCAACTTGGTGAGTGAGAGAGGTCATAATCTCACGACGGTTGTTGCGCAAGTCGAGTGTCACATCAATAGTGTCTTTAGGCATCGGTACGAGGAATACATTCTCGAAACTCTTGGTGTTGTCGGCTGACTCTGGCTCTGTGAGCCATTCCTGAAACAGGGTAGAGAATGAGTTGCGATAAATAACCTTACCTGTGCGGTGATCTTTAACTGTAATCTGACCATTGCCTTCTACTGGTAGCTCATTGAGTCGCTGTTTCTTTCCATACCATCGAGGCATTACGTTCAGTTCATCTACAGCTATCATCTGCTGGGCTTTGTTGCCGGCAAAAGTATAGTCTATTCTCAAAGTCTTGTCAACGAAATAGTCGTCGAAATTCTGTGCTTGCATATCACTTGGCAACATCATTATTGCCAGAGCAGCTAGAGATAAAATGTTCTTCTTCATTTCTTATTTTGTTTTTTTTCTATTTTTATAGTATGGTAATGATAGTCATTCTCTGGCGATGAATGAGTTTTTATACTGCGAGTGATTATCTCACTCGCAGTCTGTCACCAACCTTGACCTGGTAGCTAGGATCGAGCTTGTTCATCTTATAAAGGTACTTGATGCGGATTCCGTATCTTTGTGAGATGGTGTACATACTTTCTCCCGGTTGCACGATATGAGGACGCTTCTTGTATTGCTTTGGAGCTTTCTTACGCTTCTTTTTCAAGTAGATGATATCCCCCTTGTGCAATACCGTATGTTTGTCGCGCTCGTTATATCTTGCAAGTTTACGCCAGCTGATTTCTACTTCTTTACCCAGAGCCTTGAAGGTGTCACCTTCTCTGGCTATTAGGTAATAGTTATCATTAAACTTCTGGATAGAGTGCAATATGCCTTGTGCATTGACGGGTTGGTCGGTACCGCTATGGGTTGCCATAAATCGATCATATCGCTTTGCTTTGTCATAATCGAAAAGTTTATAGAGTTCAATGATCTGTATCAGTTTGTTGGCATATTGTGGATTTGTCGCATACCCGCATTGTTTCAAACCTCTAGCCCAGCCTTTGTAATCGCGCTGGTTAAGTTCAAACAGGCGGGCATAGCGCGGTTGTCTAGCCAGAAATTTGCTATGATCTTCATAGCTATCTCTGGCATCTTGATATACTCGGAAACATTCGCCTCTGGCATCGTCATCGTGGTATTGGGTTGGACCAGCCCAGTTGTGGCATTTGATGCCAAAATGGTTGTTACCTTGTAAGACCAATACACTCTTGCCTGCTGCACTCTCAAAGAGTCCCTGTGCCAAGGTGATACTGGCTGGAATACGATAGCGAAGCATCTGCTCGATGGCGAGATCCTTATACTGATTGATATATGTCTGATAGGTCTGATTCCATTTCATCTGTGCTTGAGATGGAGTGCAGATGAGTAAAAGAATACCTATTATATACGTTTTTATTCTATTCATAGTGCAAAAATAACAAAAAAAACGGATAAGCTATACTTAATTTAAGAATTTTTACTAACTTTGCACTGAAATTATAAAAATATGAAAAGTAAACGAGTAAAAATAGTGATAGCGTTGGGTTCTAATGTTGATCAGGAGGTTCATATTCAGAAAGCGAAGAAATGGCTTGAGGCTACTTTCGAAGATATGACTTTTGGTACTTCACTTTGGACGGAGCCTATTGGGCTGTCATCAGATAAATTCCTAAATACTCTAGGAGTTGGCTATACTAATGTCAATATGGAACGAACCTTATTGGCAATCAAAAACATAGAGCGTAAATGCGGAAGGAGGGTTGCTGAAAGTAGAAAGGGTATTATTGCAGTAGATATTGATTTGCTGCTTTTTGATTCTGAACGCCTGCATGAAACGGATTGGAACAGAGGTTATGTGAAAAATCTACTCCAACAATTGGGTGTATCTATAGATTGAATATGTAGTTCAAAAAGCAATATCCTATCCCGGGCTTTAAAATTTTAAAGCTCAGGATTCGGATTATCCTTAGTGAGGTGAAGTTCTACTACTTCGCCTAGAGCCAGGGATTTTTGTACGTTGATAAGACGCTGGTTGCTGCTGCCACGGAAGAAAAGATCTTCGTCTCGAAGGTCTTTTATGAATGGCCCATCTACCAATACATCTATTAATTTTAATAATTCCAGTTGTTTCGGATTCTTCAATAGGTTCTCGTATCTATAACCTGTGAAACACCAGATATCTTTATCGCTTTCTGACCGAATGGCGCGCGCCAATTCTGCAAAGCCTTCCGCCTGATACATCGGATCACCTCCAGAAAAGGTGACGTTGGCGAAAGGATCTTCCATAATTTCTTTCAGAATGTCCTCTGTAGAGGTCATTGTGCCATGGTTGATGTCCCAGGATTGAGGATTATGGCAACCGGGGCAGTGGTTAGGACAGCCGGCACAATAGATAGAGGTCCGGAATCCCGGACCATCTACCATTGTGTCGTGCACTATACTTAAAATACTAATCATTTATCTTATTTTTGTGGGGTGTCAATGTGGGTGACACGATCGTGAAGCTCTGCAAGTTTACCGCTGTTCCAACGGTCGGTTGTTCCCACCAAATAACCTGTGATGCGCTGTAGCTTATCTATGTGATGGCTACCGCATTTTGGACATACTTCAAGGTTGGCATCCGCATTCTCGTATCCGCAGTCGAGACAGCGGTTGCGATTGTGGTTTACTGAACCATAGCCCATATTGTATTTGTCCATCATATCTACTACGCTTGAGATGACTGCTGGATTGTGAGTAGCATCACCGTCAATTTCTACATAGAAGATGTGACCACCACGGGTTAGATTGTGATATGGCGCCTCGATCTTTGCTTTTTTGAGGGCTGTACACTTATAGTAAACTGGCACGTGGTTACTGTTGGTATAGTAGTCACGGTCGGTAACTCCTGGAATAATGCCAAACTGCTTGCGGTCTTTCTTGGTAAATTTACCGCTCAAGCCCTCTGCTGGCGTAGCCAGGATGGAGTAGTTGTGGTGGTACTGCTCGCTGAACTCGTTAGCTCGGTCACGCATATAAGTAATAATCTTCAAGCCTAAATCCTGTGCTTCTTCACTTTCACCATGGTGGTGACCGATGAGTGCTACGAGACATTCTGCAAGTCCGATGAAACCAATACCCAGTGTTCCATGATTGATAACGCTCTCGATAGTCTCTTCTGGCTTCAAGTCTTCTGCTCCTACCCAAAGGTATTTCATCAACAATGGGAACTGTTTTGCCATCGCAGTTTTCTGGAACTGGAAGCGCTCATCGAGTTGCTTGGCGGTAATGTCGAGGATGTTGTCCAGTTTTGCAAAGAACATATCAATACGCTGTTGCTTGTTCTCAATGCCCATACATTCGATGGCAAGCTTCACGATATTGATAGTTGAAAAGCTCAAATTTCCACGTGCAATACTGGTTTTCTCGCCCCAACGGTCTTCGAATACACGGGTACGGCAACCCATAGTGGCGATTTCCCACTTGTAACGCTCTGGATCGTCAGCGCGCCATTTCTCATTCTGGTTGAATGTGGCATCGAGATTCAGGAAGTTAGGGAAGAAACGACGAGCGGTTACCTTGCAAGCCAACTGATAGAGGTCGTAGTTTCGATCCTCCTTCAGGTAGTTAACGCCACGCTTCTTCTTCCAAATCTGGATAGGGAAGATAGCTGTTTCGCCATTTCCTACACCTTCGTATGTACTGAGCAGAATCTCTCGCATAATACAACGACCCTCAGCACTGGTATCAGTACCATAATTAATAGAAGAGAATACAACCTGATTGCCGCCACGAGAGTGGATTGTGTTCATATTGTGAATGAATGCCTCCATAGCCTGATGTACTCTGTTTACGGTCTTGTTGATGGCATGCTGCTCCAGGCGCTCTTTACCTTCCAAGCCGGTCAGGTCTTTCGCTAAATAGTCGTCGATGTCAATATTATAGAGGTCGCTGAGATCTTCTCCTGTTAACTTTTCCAGATTCTTTACCTCTTCCTGGTACGACATACGTACGTATGGGGCCAGATAGAAGTCGAAGGCAGGAATTGCCTGACCTCCATGCATCTCGTTCTGGCAAGTCTCCAGAGAGATACATGCTAATACGGCTGCAGTTTCGATACGCTTAGCAGGACGGCTAGAGCCATGGCCTGCTGTGAAACCATGCTTGAGGATAATATCCAATGGGTGCTGAACACAAGTCAAACTCTTGGTTGGATAATAGTCTTTATCGTGGATGTGGATGTAGTTATGTGTAACGGCGTCGCGTACCTCCTGGGAAAGGAGATAATCGTCAACGAATGGTTTAGTGGTTTCTGAAGCAAATTTCATCATCATACCAGCTGGAGTGTCAGCATTCATATTGGCGTTTTCACGGGTAATGTCATTGTTCTTTGCGTTGACAATACTCATGAATACGTCACGGGTCTTAGCTTTTCTGGCAATGTTTCTCTGGTTACGATAGGCAATATACTTCTGAGCAACATCTTTGCGGGCACTCTTCATGAGTTCCAGTTCGATGGCATCCTGGATGGCTTCTACGCTCATCTGGCTTTTTCCACGATATGCGATGTGGTCAGTGATTTGCTCTATTAAAGAGGAGTCTTCACCTTTATCGGTATGTAACATGGCTTTGCGTATGGCAGCCATGATTTTTTGCTCGTTGAAACCAACGATGCGTCCGTCACGTTTAACTACAGTTTGAATCATTTCTTGTGTTACTTTTATAATTGATATTTAAATTGCTTGATACTAAGTCTTTATACTTGAAGGTGGTTATAAATACCATCTTTTCGACAATGCAAAGATAAGAATTTTAAATGAAAGTTGTACGTTTTGGATAACTTTTCTTGTGTTAAAAAATATTAAGTCGTTGAATGTCAGGTATTTAAAAAATCGTTTTGGGAAACTTGTTCTAAGGACGGTTTCTCAAAACGATTAATCTGTTCTGTTTCAGCGCATTGTGGTGTTGTGCCTTTTATGTAGCTTGGCATTGTGGTATTGTGCGCTGTATTGTAACTTGCTCCTTCTTGATGTGAAGGTATGGTTTGAACCTGCTTTTAAGACAATTCGGTCTTGTTTTTATAGTCTAGTGCTGCACCTATGGCAGTGCAGAATTCTGAATATTTAGGGATTCTGAACCTTACACCGTAGAGTTTTTCCATAGCAGGGAATACTTCTCTGCATTGTGGCAAGAGTGTCAGGTTGCCTATCATTACAAAATCTTTGATGCCTGATTCTAGGGAGGAGAGTATGGTTGCTGAGCCGATGCTCTGTAATACCATCCATATAAGCCCCATTGCTATATCTTCACGGGAGGCGTTGGCTTTGGCGTTGCTGAAGAGCGATGCTGTTGCATTCATGGGAAGTCCAGGTAGAGGCTTGGCGCTGATGTCTCCTATTAGCAGATTGATTTTTGATACATCACCGTTTTTGGCTAGGTTTACAATCTGCTTGATATCATCGGTCTTGAGCATAATTCGGCTCAGACCTGCTAGTGTTCCTCCACCGATACCAATGCCGCCGATGTGCTTGATCTCTTTGCCGTCGCACTTTACGAGGGAGGTTCCTGTACCCATACTTACCACGATCATACGCTCAAGCTTGCTTTCGTATCGTGCACCGAGTCCATCGGCAACAAACTCTTCGCTCTTCGATGTTGGCAGACCATAGATTCGCTCGTCAATGTAGGCTGAACCTACACCGGTGAGCATAACCTGTTCTACCTCGTCGAGGCTAATTTTGTTGTCGTGTAAATATTTTCCAAAAGCTCCATATAAGGAGGTGATTGGGTCGGTGGCCTTGATGCGAATAGGGCTGATAACCATCCCACTCTCGTCTATTCCTACTATCTTTGTAGTAGAAATGCCGACATCTATTCCAATAACTATCTTTTTCATGGGTGCAAAGTTACGGTAAAAAGAAGACACTGCAAAATAAAAACGAATTTATTTTGCAGTGCCGATATTTAATACTTCTTAAAATGTCGGCTTAGGAGAGATTGCCCGTGTATAGACAACCTCTCCTAACCAAATATCTTGACCGTACGATGCATGAAGAATGGCATGTTTGCCACCTGGTGATTGCCATTATACCCAGTGCGTATGGTGCCTAAAAGGTTATTCAGTATTCAGTATTCAGTTTTTTTCGGGATAGTTACCCTTTCTATGATTATAAATTGTAAGTAGATATTTTATATTATATATATATATATTTAT
>ERZ870052.90-NODE-90-length-31241-cov-7.158227_pt1 | contig 31241 bp, 32 predicted proteins | sample MGYA00520889_ERZ870052 | MGnify/ENA primary metagenome ERZ870052 (study PRJEB32232, sample SAMN07284988) | human gut metagenome | biome: human-associated habitat; material: feces | host: Homo sapiens | place: Tanzania | collected 2014-08-14 ...
TGGATGATCTGGTCATAGGAGCGCTGCAGGAAGGTGGAGTAGATACACACCACCGGCAGCATCCCCTGACTGGCAAGACCGGCTGCAAAGGTGACGGCGTGCTGCTCCGCCATACCCACATCAAAGAAGCGCTGCGGGTGGCGGTGGGCAAAGAATTGCAGTCCGGTGCCGTACTTCATGGCAGCGGTGATCGCGCAGAGCTTCGGGTTTTGTGTTCCCTCCTGCACCAGCAGCTTGCCGAAAACGGTGGAGAAGGACTCCTTCGGTGCAACCTCCGGGTCCGGCATTCCATCCGGATCAAAGGCAGATACACCGTGATAGTTTCCGGGGTTCATCTCTGCCGGTTGATAACCCTTACCTTTTTTGGTCACAACATGCAAAAAGTGCGGACCCTGCCGCTGGTAGATCGAGCGCAGGGTGCGCTCCAATTCCTCCACATTATGACCGTCCACCGGGCCGATGTACTCAAAGCCCATATCCTCGAACATGGTGGAGTGGTACATAGCTCGGCGTACCAGCGTTTTTGCGCCCATCAGCGACTTTTTCATCGGCGTGCCGATCAATGGCACACCATCCAGAAAACTGCGCACATTATCCTTGGCATCATAATAAGCCGTAGTCGTGCGCAGATGGGTCAGATACCGTGCCAGTGCACCGACATTTTTAGAGATGGACATCTTATTATCGTTCAGGATCACAAGCAGATTGTCCAGCCCGCCGATATTGTTCATGCCCTCGTATACCATGCCACCGGTAAAGGCACCATCGCCGATCACCGCCACCACAAGCCCGGGCTCACGCTTGATTTTTTTTGCCCAAGCCATACCAATGGCAAGCGAAAGCGCCGTATTGCCATGTCCGGCAATAAAGGCATCGTGCACACTTTCGTGGGGGTTCGGGAAGCCGGAAATACCATCCAGCTGCCGCAAATGGTCAAACTGCTTCCGGCGTCCGGTGAGCAGCTTGTGGGTGTAGCACTGATGCCCCACATCAAATACGATCTTATCCTTAGGCGTTTCCAGCACACGGTGCAGCGCCACGGTCAGCTCTACGGTGCCAAGATTAGAGGCCAGATGCCCACCGGTCTTAGAGATATTTTCCAGCATAAAATGCCGTATCTCCGCACAAAGCTTCTCCACCTGCTGTGCGTTCAGCTTTTTAAGATCGCTGGGCTGATCGATTTTGTCCAGCAACAATGATTCCATATTCACACGTCCTTTAATACGTTTGTACTTTGGGTGTCTTTGCCGCTTTTTTACACGACCGGGAACAAAAAGCCCACCAGAGAACCGAGCAGCACGCCTGCTACGACCTGCAGCGGCGTGTGGCCGACCATTTCCTTCAGGTGCATATTCTGCAAAAAGGGAGCGTTTTTCTCACTCACGTCGATCCACTGGGCGATCATCTGGTTCAGCACCTTTGCCTGTTCGCCGGTCTCGTGCCGAACGCCCATGGCATCGTGCATGGTAATGATAGCCACTACACAGGCCACTGCAAAAATCGGCGAGGCGACCCCGGCGCTGCGCCCGGTAACAATGGCCATGGCACAGACGGTCGCGCTGTGTGCGCTGGGCATGCCGCCATCGCCCCACATCCGCTCTAACTGGAACTTGCCCAGCAGAATAAAGTTGATGATAGTCTTTAACACCTGCGCAATGAACCAGCTGAGGAGCGATGCGGTCAGGATCTGATTGACCGACAAAAGATTCTGAATATACTGCATATCTGTATTCCTTTTTCCTTAGTTTTTGCGCACCAGAAGCTGTTGTGCCAACTGCTGCAGGAAAGCTGCCTTTGCACCAAAATGCTGTTGCAGATCATCGCAGATCTGTTCGTTCAGCTTTTGCGCCAACGCCATGGCACCGTCTGCTCCGTACAGGGTAACAAAAGTGGTCTTACCGTTTTCACTGTCGCTGCCGATGGGCTTACCCAGCTGCTCCGGGGTACTGGTAACGTCCAGCACATCGTCCACGATCTGGAACACCAGCCCCAGCCCGTATGCGTAGGAGGCCAGTATCTCGCACTGCTGCGGTGTTGCACTGGCTGCGGCGGCACCCATCTGGACGGCGGCGTTGATCAGTGCACCGGTCTTGTTGCGGTGGATGAGGCGCAGTTGCTCTTCCGTAGCGGCCATTGCCTCATACTTCAGATCCAGCTCCTGTCCGTAGACCATGCCGCGGCTGCCTGCACCTGCGCCCAGCGCACGGGCGGCTGCCACGCAGATCTGCGGCGCAGCGGGTGCGTTTGCGATCACCTCAAAGGCTTCGGTCAGCAGTACGTCACCGGCCAGCATTGCCGTGGACTCGCTGAAAGCCTTGTGGCACGAGGGACGCCCCCGGCGCAGATCATCATTGTCCATACAGGGCAGATCGTCGTGGATCAGCGAATAGCAATGCAGCATCTCCACAGCTGCCGCGAACTGTGCAGCAGCCTGCATCTCACCGCCCAGCATATCACAAACGCTGAGCGTCAGAATTGCGCGGATACGCTTTCCACCGCCCAGCAGGCTGTAACGGGCGGCTCTGCACACTTCTGATTCCTCGGGCAGAAAACGGGCGCTGGCAGCATCCAGCGCAGCCGTAGCCTGCAACAGATATTCCTGATATTGCGTCTTGTATTCCATTATTCTTCCTCCTGCGGGGCTTCTACGGTCTCGGCGATCTTTGCGTGGATCTCCTCAATCTGCAGCGATGTTTTTTCAAGCGTTGCGTGGCAGTACTGCATCAGGGAGGCCGCTTCCGCATACAGCTTGACGGAATCTGCCAGCGAGGTATCCTCCTGCTGCATCTGTGCAAGGATCGCGTTCAACCGATCCATTCCTTCTTCAAAGCTTTTGGGTGCTCTCATTGATCTCCTCCACCGTTTCCACACGGCATCGTGCCTGATATTGCCGGCTGCGCACGCAGATGGTCTGCTCCGGCTGCAGCTGCTCCACGGTGCAGACCTTCCCTTTTGTATCGGTCACAAGGGCATAGCCCCGGGCCAAAACACGGTATGGATCCAGCGATGCCGCCAGTGCAGCTGCGTGTTGCAGCTGCATATTTTTGTCATTCATACGCGCTTTTTGCTGCGTCTGAATAGCCTGCTGCATCTGTTGCAGACGGCTTGAATACTGCTGTAAGATTTTGCTCGGTGCGTTCCGTTCCAACAAAAAGTTGTATTGTTCCAGACCATTATAGCACAACGCAAGCCGTTTTTGTATATTTTTGTGAATATTTTCTTCAATATTTTCAAAAATGCGCCGCTGTTCCTCCCGATCCGGCACTGCAAGCTCTGCGGCAGCAGACGGTGTGGGTGCACGCTGGTCTGCTACAAAATCCAGAAGAGTGTAGTCGATCTCGTGTCCGATGGCACTGATCAGCGGCGTTTTACAGCGAAATGCTGCGCGGGCGATCTCCTCGGCGTTGAATACCCACAGGTCCTCCCTGCTGCCGCCGCCACGGGCCACAATGATCTCATCTACCCGCCCGCTCTGATCCAGCGTGCGGATGGCTGCGGCGATCTGCCGGGCGGCTTCAAAGCCCTGCACCGTTACCGGGCACAGCAGCAGCCGGACGGACGGCCAGCGGCGGCCGATCACATTGCGGATGTCCTGCAACGCCGCTCCGGTTTTGCTGGTGACGACACCAATACATTCTGGGTATGCTGGCAGCGGCTTTTTATGTGCCGGGTCGAACAGGCCTTCCTTTTCCAGCCGGGCTTTCAATTGCTCCAGCGCAAGCTGTGCCGCGCCCAGACCGTCCGGGAACATCTCGTTCACATAGACCTGAAACGCACCGTCCCGCTCGTAAAGGGTAGCACGACAGCGCACTACGACCCGCATTCCCTCCTCAGGGCGAAATGCCAGCCGACGGGCATCGGCGCGGAACATGACTGCCTTTACGCTGCAATCCTCGTCCCGCAGAGAAAAGTAGCAGTGTCCGCTGCGGGCGTTCTGCACAAAGTTTGCGATCTCGCCCCGCAGGGCAAGATCAAATAACCCATCGTTGACGTCCAGCAGTGTTTTGACATAATGGTTCAGCTCTGAGACCGAGATCACATCAGCCATAGACCGGCCTCCCGCGCAGCAAGAATGGACACGCCGATGGCGTTATCACTGGAATACTGTCCCGGCACAAAATAGACCTGCGGCAGACGCTGCTGCACCCATGTGCGGATGACATCGCTGCTCATTACGCCACCGGCACAGACCACCGGCAAGCCGGGATATTCCTTCTGCGCAGCCTTCGTCATGCGGACGACGGTATCCGCCACGCAGAGCAGGCAGTACTTACAGACGTATTCCGGTGCTTTTCCGGCAGCAAGCAGGGCGTTGCACTGGTTTTCCAGCCCGGAAAGGCTGCATTGCAGCCCCTTTACGCTGGATTTTGGGCGAATCTCCTCGGTGCACTGCGCGGCAAGACGCGAGACCTCGGCGCCTGCGGGGAAGCCAAAGCCCAGCCGCACGCCTACGCGATCCACCGCCTGACCGGCGTACAGATCAGTACTGGTGCCAAGGGTAGTGATGGTACGCACCTGATCGCACAGCAAAAGATCCGTGGTGCCGCCGGAAATGTGGAACAAAAGTACCTTCTGGGAGAACAGCGTCTCGCCCTTTGCGGCATACAGCGCCGCCGCAGCGTGCCCCTGCTGATGGGTGGTATAGATCAGCGGAATATCCCGCGCCGCTGCAAAGGCAGTCGCGGCACTGACGCCAGCCAGAAAACAGGGCATATAGCTGCCCTCTACCGGGCGCGGCTTCTGTGAAACGCCTACGGCATCTATTTTGGTCAGGTCGAATTCCTGCGCCAGCTCCTGCAGCATCTCCGGCAAAGCTGCCGTATGATGGAACAGTGCATCGCTCTGCCGCAGGCCAAGCTGCCCGGCTTTTACAGGCAAAAAGCGCTTTTTTGCACAAACAACCTCCCCGGCTGTATCAAAAACTGCCAGAGAGGTTGCATAGTTGCTTGTATCGACCCCGAGCGTATAACGGCTCACTGTTCAGCCGACTCCGCGACGGCTTCATCACTCAGGCCGTGGTCGCGTGCCACAGCACCCAGCAGGCCATTCACAAACTGATAGTCCTCGCCCGCGCCGTACTTCTTGGTCAGCTCCACAGCCTCATTGATGGCAACGCCGGGCTTGTTCTCGCCGCCGAACAGCATCTCGGCCACGGCCAGACGCAGCACAGTCAGGCTGACACGGGGCAGACGCTCCATGGTCCAGTTGCGCAGATGAGCACGGATCTCGTCATCCACCTCTGCGGAATGATCGTAGTAGGCATTCAGCAGCAGACGGCTAAAGGCATCCACGGGATGCTCCTCATCGTTCTCGGCGTGGTTGGACAGTGCCTCGGCCAGAGGAATGTCACCAAAGGTCTGCGAAAATGCCAGCAAAAAGGCGTTTTCGCGGGCTTCTCTACGGGGCAGAATATTTTCCATAATGTTCCTTTCGCAATACAAACCCTCCCCGCCGGGTATCCCGGGAGGAGGATCGTTTCTGATATGATTTTTTGCTGAATTTGTTACTGCGCCTCGGCAAGGCCTGCAATGACCAGGTCCACGCGGCTGACCGTCACATTGGTCATGTTCTGCACGGCAGACTTGACATTCTCCTGTACCTTTTCAGCCACAGAGGGGATCCGCGCGCCAAACTTCATCATCAGGTGCAGGGTGATATTGGCCGTGCCGTCCCGCATCTCTACCGCCACAGGCGGCTGGATGCTGGCAGATTCCAGCAGGCTTTTCAGCTTTTTGTTCTGCACGCCGCAGGATACCTCGGCAACGCCGTCCACTTCCAGTGCGGCGCAGCGGGCGATCTTGCCCACGACCTCGGTCGAAATCTGAAGGCTGCCGCCCTGAAGATCCATGTTCTGTAAATCCATTGTGCTGTCCTCCATCCAAAGGCTGCTCCGGCGGCGGTTCCAAAGCGCTGAAACCGGTCTGCCGTACCTGCCTTTTGTGTTCAAACGCGCCCTTGTGCGGTGCATAAAGGCGCGCAGCATTCATTTTTGATAGAGTTATTATACCATCAATGCGGGGGTAATTTCAATACTTGTTTGGAAAAGAAGATAGAAATCAGCACGGAATGGCATCCCGGCAGTGCAGACGGCTTTCTGCCTGCAAGAAAAGCTGCACCTGCATCGCCGGGGTGTCCGCATAAATAAAGAGTGTTTACTTTACCTCCACCACCGTGATATTCTGGGCAGCCACGCTGCTTTTATTCATCACCACATCCCGGATCTGCGCCACCTGTGCCGCCGTGAGCGGCTCACCTGCCGTCATCACGGTCAGGTCTGCCCGCCCTGCCTGCAAAAAGCACAGGCAGTCCGCAAAGCCCTTGGCACGCACCAGCGTCTCGATCTCGTTTTCCGCATTCAGATCTTCCAGCCCTGCCGCCATTTGTGCGGTGTACTCCTTTTTCTCCTCGGCTGTCAGGGAGGAGGATTTCAGGCTCTTTTGCAGGGTATCCATCGCTTCGTCGTGCGCCTTTTCCCGCTTGAGACGGGCCTGTTCAAAAAAGCGGGTGCCGCTGTCGTTTGCGACGCTGACAAGCTGTGCTTCGCCATAGTTTTTGTTGACACCGGAGGCCGCTTCTGCTTCTGTGGGCAGTGCATCTGTAATGACCGTCTCGTCCGATGCCTCCACCGGCTCTGCCGAGACCATGAGGGCGGCGTCCTCTGTCTGCGGAGTGATGTCTGCCCGGGCATACTGCCAGTTTAAGTAGACGGCAATGACCAGCGCCGCCGCCAGTGTCAGAGCGGTGACTCTGCGGGTATTTCTGGAAAGTGCTCTCATAAAACATTTCCTCCTTTGGCTTTTCGGCAAACTGTTTCGATACTTGATAAAAACAACGATTCAGCGCTTGCGCTGCTCCACGCAGATGCGGTTCGTGGGCAGATCCAGCAGCGAATGCAGTAACTCAGTGATGCGGGCTGCCACGCGGACATCTCCCCCTCCCTCACACAGAACGGCGACCCCGCAGACCTGCGGCAGATAGGTAGTCTCGGCCAGCGCAGAGCCATCCTGTAAAAGAACATGGGTCTCCTGCTGCTGCATATCCCCGGTCTGGGTGTCCACTGCATAGACGGTCTCCTCCCCGGTGGTCAGAGTAACCATGACCGTGGTACGCCCCGCCCCCTGCAATTGGCTGATAAGCCCTTCCAGCTGCTGCTCCAGTTGGATCTGGTAGTGGCTGACGGCAGCTGTTTGGGCGGTGGATGCCGACGTTTTCTGCGTGTTGCCGCTGGGTAAAAGCTCCGACAGCAAAAGCAGCAGCATTGCCAGTACACCGACCGCCACCGCCAGCGAGGTGCGGTTTTTGCTGCTTTGCAGGGAGCGGAAAACGGAAAGCAATTCATTCTTTTTCATGGTGTGCTCTCCTCTGCTGCCGTGGGAGCGGTACCCAGCACCTGCTGCAAAAAGCTGAGCGCTGCCTGCTGTTGGTCAGCGGTGCAGCCTGCCGGGAAGGTGGCGACCGCTTTCTTTACCACGACCCGCTGCCCGGCTTTTTCCAGCGTGACCGACACGCGGATGTCCAGCCCGAACTGCTGACGGCACTGTGCAGTACAATACTCTTCCAGTTGAACCTTGGTCTCAGTCAGGATTTCCTTTTCCATTGCATCCGACTGTGCCGCGGATGTGGCCGCCGGAGCTGTATTTCCCGAAAAAGCGGTCAGTACTTTGCCCGGCAGCCGTGGCAGCTGCGCAAGGAGCACTGCTAAAATATATAGCCCGGCTACGGCTTTTATGCAACGGCCAGCCCAGCTTTGTCCGCCAAAAAGGCTGACCAGCTCCGCCCCGATGCACGCCATGCAGAACACTGCTGCAGCCCACTGAAATGCCTGCATCTAACCACCCCCTGTCAGCATCAGCAGCGCGATGCCTACCACAAACAACATAAAAAATAAGGCCGTAACGGCCGCCATGCAGCGCACGGCTTCGGCAAAGCATTGCAGCAGCTTATGGCAATGCTCCAGCCCGCCGATCCCGGCAAGCCAGCCGCAGCAGGACAGAAAAAACAGATGCACCAGCAGCCCAAGATACAAGGGCACAAATTCGGCCCCGATGCTGAGCAATGCGGCAATGCCAAGGGTGCTTTTGAGCAGCTGCATCCCGGCCAGCACTGCATCTGCCGCGCTGCTCAGCGCCTGCCCTACAATAGGCACGCTGCCGGTCAGCAGCTGTCCCAGACGGGAGGCAGAACGATCCAGCTGCACCGTCACCACGCGCTGAAGGCTCATCAGGGCGGCAAACGCTTTGCCCGCCCAGCCGATGGCCTGCCGCAGCAGACGCCCGGTCAGGGTGCAGCCCTCGGACAGGCTTTTGCGGGAGCTGATGCCGCAGGCCATGCTGATGGCAAGGTAGCTGCGCAGCAGCGGCTGTAGCCAGAGAGTGACTGCCTGTGCGATAAAGCACAGCACCGTGAGCAGAAAGCCGTTTGCAGCCGCTCCGGCGTTCCATTCGCCGCCAGCCGCCAGTACGCCGCTGTATACCGGCAAAAAGCCCAGCAGATAGCTTTTCCATCCGGTCATCCGGGTGCACAGGGCAGCGGCAAGCTTGTCCAGCTCCTGCCACAATAAAACGCCGCAGCCGCCGACAGCAGCCAGTTCCAGCAGTGCTCTGTCGGCAGCATCCTGCAAGAGAAATGCAAGTCCGGCTGCCAGCGATAAAAACAGCAGAACACCGGCATATTGTTGCAGTGCACCCCGCAGTAATTGCACCGGTTCAGCGGCAAACAGTTGCAGCAATATGCCCAGCGGGTCTGCCGCAAACTGCTCGGCCTGTACAGGTGCTTTGTCGAGATAGGCTTGCCACGGTGTGGCTTCTGCTGCCGCAGCTTTCGGGGTAGTTCCAGCGCACAGAAAGCCCAGCACTGCCACGCAAATGATAAGGCCGCGTTTTTTCATCCCACCAGCCCCCAGATCGTCTGGAATATCTGTTCCAGCAGCGGCCATACTGCCGCCAGTACAAGGCACCGCCCTGCCAGCCCGGCGCACCATGCAAGGGTATCCGCTCCGGCTTCCTCGCAGAGGGTGCGGACGTAATCTGCAAGCAAAAGGATCCCCGCGCTGCGCAAGAGACAGAAAAAAGCCTGCGCATTGGTGCGCTGCCCCAGCTGCACCATTGCTTGCAGTACCCCGTGCAGCGGCTGTACCAGACGGAACAGCAGCCATGCCGCAGCGCCCAGTGAAAGCAGCAGTGCAAACGGCGGGGAGTACCGTTGCAGCAGAACACTGGCAAAGGCCGCCAGCAGCAGCGCCACCAGCACCGGAACCGCCGTGCTCATAGTGCAAACAGAGACCGGATGGTGGCAAACAGGACACTGATCTGCTTGACCAAAATGGAAAGCACCACCACAAGCCCGGCCAGCGTGGTCATCATGGCCTGATCTTCCCGCCCGGAGCGGATGAGCAGCTGATTGAGCACCGCGACGATGATGCCGATAGCCGCAATTTTGAACACAAGCTCGATATCCATCCGTTTCTCCTTTGTTCCGTGTATCCTTCACAAAAAGAGCAGCGCCAGCATCATGCCGCCCGCCAGCCCAAGACGGTGCGGCAGACCGGCCTGCCGCTGTGCTGTGCGGCGCGCCTGCTGCAAATAGTCCTCGAACCGCGCCGTATAGTAATCCAGCCGTTCGCATTCCTGTGCAGTCTCTGTGCGGCCAAGACCGCCGAAACACTCTGCAAAGCAGGCGCGTTCCGCTGCCGAAAGCCGCTCCGGTGCGGGCAGCTGCTGCAATGTACCGCCGGGAGTTTGTGGCAACAGACCCTCGCGGCAAAGCTGTCGGCAGAGGCTTTGCAGATCTGCCCGACGGTACTGGATCTCCTGCCGGATGCGCTGTAATAGCTCGATGGTGTGCTGCAAGGCAGCAAGATGCAGGGTTGTCTGAGCCTGCACCGCATCCCCCACCAGCCAGCCGCACAACGGGAGCAAAAGCAGGCCTAACCCGCGCAGAAGGCTGCTCATAGGGCACGCACTTCCCGGATGCAGCCCGGCGTCTCCCGCCCGGCAAGGATGACCAGCTGTCGCAGCATCCCGCGTTGCAGTAAAGTCTGCACCTGTGGGCGGCACCGTGCCTGTGCGGCATCCGGCGCATGGATGCTGGCAATAAAGTCCACTCCGCTGAAAAAGCCCTGTTCCAGTGCTCTGGTCTCTTCCAAGCCACCCAGCTCGTCCAGCAAGATCACCTGCGGCGCCAGCGTGCGCAGCGCCATCTGGACAGCGCGGGCTTTATCCACCCCACCAATGCGCTCCAGCGGCGGCAGAGCCTGCTCCGGCGGGAAAAGCTCGCCCCGCTCGTCTATCACCGCCACCAGACGCTGCCGCTCGGCCAGCGTCTGAGCGATTGTGCGCAGCAGGGTGGTCTTGCCGCTGCCGGGCTCTCCCACCACCAGCAGCCCGATAAAGTGCTGCTCCAGCAGCTTGTCCAGCGCGGGAGGCAGACGGATGGTGCAGCTGCGTGCAATACGCAAATTGAGCGAGGTGACCCTTTGCAGCGCGATGCTCTGCCCTTCCCGCTGCACGAACTGCCCCGCCACGCCCACGCGGTTACCGGCAGCAGTGGTCAGGTAGCCCTCGGCGAGCTCCTTTTCGTGGGTGTGCACCGAGCCATTGCAAAGGGTGTGAAATATCTCTTCTATTTGCAGCCCATCCAGCCGCATTGCAGCCAGCCTTGGAGGGCAGCCCGGCAGTGCCGAAGCAGGGCATTGCCGCCCCTGTACGGTAAATGTGACCGCACAGCTTGTGCGCAGCCGCAGTTCCTGTACGCACGCTGCCGTTTGCGCAGGCAGCTGTGCCAGCGGCTCTGCAAGCCAAGCGGGAAGGGCTCTGACGGCCCGGTAATACTCGTCCACTTTGGTTTCTCCTTCCACGAAAGCTTTGTGCTAGCATTGTATGCGCTTTGTGGGTTCTTAGAACCGGGGAATTGGCAAACAAAAAAGCCCCTGCAACAGCGTTGCAGAAGCTTTTGAAATTACTTGTATTTCGGCATTTAAAAGGGCGCTTTAAGTCGTTTCCTGTTCTACCGGAGCATCATGCAGCATGGCAAGAAATTCCTGTTCGGTCAGCACCGGCACGCCCAGCGCCTGCGCCTTGGTCAGCTTGGACCCCGCCGCCGCACCGGCCACCACATAGGCTGTTTTTTTGGAGACGGAACCGCTGGCTTTGCCGCCGTTTTTCACGATCAGCGCCTCGGCCTCGTTGCGGGAAAGGGTCTCCAGCGTACCGGTGACCACCAGCGTTTTGCCCGCCAGTTTGTCCCCCTTCGGCTCACCCTTCCACTGCATATTGACCCCGGCATCTGCCAGACGGTGCACAAGGTCGGTAGTGCCTTCCTTTGCAAAGAATTCCACTACGCTTTGCGCCATCACGCCGCCAAAGCCGTCGATCTCGCTGATCTGTTCTGCGGTGGCTTCCCGGATGGCTTGCAGCGTGCCGAAATGCTCTGCCAGCAGCGCGGCTGCCTTATCGCCGATATTGCGGATGCCAAAGCCGAACAAAAGCTTGTCCAGATTGTTCTGCCTGGAGGCTGCAATAGCCTGTAACAAGTTGTCCGCACTTTTCTCCTTGAATTTGTCCAGTTCCAGCAGCTGTTCCCGGGTCAGCGTATAGATATCTGCTGCGGAATGCACCAGCTCCTTTTCCACCAGTTGGGTGGCCACTGCCTCGCCCAGACCTTCGATATCCATGGCATCCCGGGAGGCAAAATGGATGATATTGCGCAGCGCCTGTGCCGGGCACTCCGGGTTCACACAGCGCAGGGCGGCCTCATCCTCCAGATGTACCACCGGCGCACCGCAGGAGGGGCAGACTGTGGGCATAGTGTATGGTTCAGCATTTTCTGCATGATGGGTGACCCCGATGACCTCCGGGATGATATCGCCTGCCTTGCGCACCTGAATGGTGTCCCCGATGCACAGCCCGAACTGCCGGATGAAGTCCTCGTTGTGGAGAGTGGCGCGGGCTACCGTGGTACCTGCCAGAAATACCGGGTCAAAGCAGGCGGTGGGGGTAAGCACGCCGGTGCGGCCCACGGCCACCTCAATGCTGCGCAGGGTGGTCTCCTTGACTTCCGGCGGGTACTTGAAAGCGATGGCCCAGCGCGGGAATTTGTTGGTAGAACCCATCAGCTCCCGCTGGGCAAAATCGTTCACCTTGATAACGGCACCGTCCATGTCAAAATCCAGCTTGGCACGGTTCTGGCCGATGTTCTCGATCTCGGCAATGGCGTCCTCGATATCATGCACCACATGGTAGCGCGGCGACACCGGCAAACCAAGGCTCTTGAGGTAATCCAGACTTTCAGAGTGCTTAGTCAGGGTCTTGCCCCGGATCTGCTGCACATTGAACACAAAGATGGAAAGCCCACGGCTGCCGGTGATGCGGGCATCCTTCTGCCGCAGAGAACCGGCTGCTGCGTTGCGGGGGTTTTTGAAGGGTGCAGCGCCCTGCAATTCCTGCTCGGCGCACAGGTGCTGAAAAGCCTCGTGGGGCATATACACCTCGCCGCGCACCTCCAGAAACTCCGGTGCGTCTTTAAGGGTCTTGGGAATGCTGCGGATGGCACGCACGTTTGCGGTAACATCCTCACCCACCACGCCGTCACCACGGGTGGAGGCACGGACAAGCTGTCCGTTCTCATACTCCAAGCTGCAGGAAAGACCATCGATCTTGATCTCCACAACATATTCTGGCTCTACGCCGGCTTCGCGGACACGGCGGTCAAAATCGCGTAGCTCGTCAAGGGAAAACGCATCCAGCAGGCTTTCCATCTTGACGGCATGGGTCACCTTGGGCAGCTTGCTGCTGGCGGTGCCGCCCACCTTCTGGGTGGGTGACGTTGCTGTGACAAGCTGGGGGAATTGCGCTTCCAGTTCCTTCAACTCCCGCGTCAGGGCATCGTATTCAAAATCTTCCAGCTCCGGCGCATCCTGGTCGTAGTAAAGCCGGTTATTTTTCTCGATAATTGCGCGCAGCTCTTCCACGCGTTTTTTTGCCTGTTCCAGTTCCAAGTGTTCCACTCTCCCGCGATATCATTTTACCGCCCGCCGTGCTGCTTTCCCGACAGAAACCGTGCTGTACACCGGACACAGCAGACAAGCGGCAGTCGTTTGCTTTTGCATCTCCCTTAGTATACCACATCCATAGACGCTCTGCAAAGCATTAAATACAAATCGTATTTTTGAAGTGCGCGCAGCCTATGAAATCGATATCATTGCAGTTGCTGAGTTGATTTATAATCACCAATGAAAGATACTAAACGTATATTCGTTATATTTTACATTGATAATTCGTTTTATTTTTGGTGTCCTTTTGCAGTGACTTTTAGTAATTCTTTCCGCTGTATTTTCTACGCAGTATGGACAGAAAAACACCCCCTCCCCGGCGCGGCAGTTCGTGCCGTCCGGGAAAGGGGTACAGTTAAGTTTGCGGCTCAGGTGACCGGGATCAGCAGCCGTTGTGCCTGCGGCAGGCTGGCAAGTTCCTCTTCCAGCTGGTTCGCTGCAAGGATCTGTGCCGGGGCTACATGGAACCGCCGGGCCACCGCGAACACCTCTTCCCCGGCCTGTGCATAGTAGATGCGCAAGGCGATCTCGGGGTCGGTATCGGGCAGCGGGTCGCCAAGAGTGATGCTGCCAATGACCGAGCTTGTGGTGCATCCTAAGATCGTGCCCTCTGCCCGGACTGTAATCGTGGCTTCCAGTGTGCCGCCCGCACAGGTGCATTGCACGTTCTCGGTGCTCAGCCAGCATTCCGGCACGAGTGCCGTTCCCTCCGGCGGCGTAATGGACAGCGGGATAGCAACTTCCAAGGTTTTCTCGTAGCTTTCCAGCTCGCCGAGGGTATTCTCTGCAAGGGCTGTTACCACAGCTTTGGCGGCAAGTACCCAGCCCTCCCCTTTTTGGATGGCCTGCTGTGGGCCGTAGTGCACAAAGCAGGCCCGCAGCTGCGCCCCTGCATCCGGCAGCGGGCCGGAACCTGTGGCAGTGGCGGTATCGTTCAGGGTACAGAGCAGCTGCTCCGTGACGAGCGGCTGCGGCGTGAGCTCCGTTTCAAACCGGGTTGAAAAAGCATCCACTGCTACTTGCAGTTGGTAGCTGCGCCATGCCCGCAGGTGCAGCATGACGTTCGCCGTCAGCTGGGCGGCGGCGCTTTCTGCCTGCGACAGGGTAAAGCCCACCGGCTCTGCCACGCACAGGCAGCGGCAGTCCTCTGTGATACCCTCTAAATCTATCACCTGCTGAAAGGGCAGCGCCGCCGCCTGACTTTGCAGGGCCGTGTCCCCTTCTGCCCGCCACGCGCACTGCACCCGCAGTTCCCCCTTGACCACTGCTTTTCCGGCAAGCAGCTTTACCTCTGCCACACAGGCGTTGCCGGTGATATCCAGCACAGCGGCAGGAGACTTTGCAAAGATAAGCTCTCCCTCCAAGGTGACCAGCTTATCCAGCACCGCCACGCTGCGCACGCCTTGCAGGGTACGCAGCTGCTGCTCGATGCCGCCATCTGCCAGCGCCGTGATGACCTCGGTCTTGCATTGGGTATGCACCGTGACTACCAGCCCATAGGCACCCCGCACCTCAATGCGGCGCGGGTCTGCTGCGCGGGTGTTGAGGTACTCTGTCTGTCCTTCCACCACGGCTGTCCATGCGGTAAAAGCAAAATCCGGCAGTTCCAGCTGCCGGGTGAAGGGCAGCTTCTGCTCGGTCTGGCACAGGCCTTTTTCTGTTTCGCTCTGGTAAAACACCGTGCAGCGCAGATAGCCCTCCAAGGTAAGCCTGCCCGGCTGCAACTGCCGCTGCAGTACCACCGGGCGTATAAAGCACTTGACCAGCTTGCCTACCGGCGGCAGATCATCCGAAATGCGGATCTCGGTCTCCAGCGGAAGTTCTGCTTTTACGGTACAGCCCGCCCCGCCCTGTGGCAGCGTGTCCCGGAATATCTTCAGTTCCATGTGCAGTGCGCTCCTTTCCCTGTCCGTTTCCGTAAGAGTGTATGCGGCAGCAGGCGGCAGTATGCCGACAGCAAAAGGCCGGTGTGCAGCAACTTTGCCACACACCGGCCTTTTATGGATTCAGTTCTCTTTGCGGATGCCGAACAGCTTGCGCAGAATGCCGCACAGCGCTTTCGGGCTGCGAATGACCACTACCTGCATCTCCACCCCGCCTTTCGCTTATGTTTACCCCATTATAGCGTCTGACAGGCCAAAATGTTCCTGAAAAGGGTCAATCCGCGATGGTCTCCACCACCACAAGCGCACCCTGCCGGGTGCTGATGGTAATGCAGTCTGAGCCTTCGGCGTACTCATTGCTCACACCCAGGGGATAGCCTACTGTGAGCACAGCATCCTCCAGCTCGTAGAAGGAACCTTTTTCATACACGCCCTCGGCGCGTCCCTCCATGGGGAAGGCCGAGAAGTAGAAAAACTCCTCCTTGGGATAGCGGCGGCTCTCGCCCGGCAGCACAAAGGTGATGCGGGAGCGCTCGTCCTGCAAGGCGGCGCGGATGCCGCGCTGCTCCAGCCCAAGGCCGGTGCACAGGTTTGCAAGGGTATGCTCCACCCGCTTGCCGCCCAGCGCACCCAGCAAAAGCACCTCGTCAAAGCCCTTTTGCGCAGCAAGCTTTGCGGCATACTCGGTATCGGTGTCGTCCTTGACGTGGGGAAGAACAACGATATCGTCTTTATCCTGCTGCGGACAGGGCGCGGAATCAAAATCGCCTACAATGATATCCGGCTTGCAGCCCAGCCGTTCGCAGTTGCGGTAGCCCGCATCGCAGGCAATGATGAAATCATCGCTGCGCAGCAGGCGCTTGAGCTCCGGCTGCACCGGGCAGGCGGAAATGATCACACAACGGGACATCTCATTCTTCCTTCCGTATTACACTTTCGGACGCTGCCAGTCCTTGACATCCTTTACCTCGTCATACATGGCGCAGTAGCTGTCGTACCGGGTCTGGGAAAGCTTGCCCTCTGCCAGCGCCGCCCGCACAGCGCAGCCTTTTTCGCTGCGGTGGGAGCAGCCGGTAAACTGGCACTGACCCAGATAAGGCCCAAACTCCGGGAAGGCGTGTTCCAGATTCTCCTTGGGGATGAACCCGGCACGGTTGGCTTCCAAGCTGGCAAAGCCCGGGGTGTCGGCAATGCGCCCGCCGTAGGCTTCAAAGATGGTCACCTCACGGGTGGTGTGGCGGCCGCGCCCCAGCTTCTGGCTGATGGCGCTGGTCTCGCGGGCAGCATCCGGCAGCAGTGCGTTCAGCAGGGTGGATTTGCCCACGCCGGAGTTGCCGCAAAAGGCGCACAACCTGCCGTTGATCCACTGCTTTACTTCGTCCAGCCCGGCGCCGCTTTCGTAGTCGATGCGGATAAACGGCAAGGTGGACTTTGCATAGGCGTTTGCCAGAAAATCCGCCTCGGCAAGGTCGCTTTTGGTGCACACTACCACCGGCTGCACGCCCTTATCCACCGCAATGGCTGAAAGCTTATCCAGCACCAGCGTGCTGGGGGTGGGCTGGGTGGTGCTTGCCACAAGGAACAGCACATCCAGATTTGCCACCGGCGGGCGCACAAAAACGTTTTTGCGGGATGCGATCTGCGCAATGACTGCTGCGCCGTTCTCGGTCTCCAGCGTCACCTCATCCCCTGCCACGGGGGTGATCTTCTGCTTGCGGAAGATGCCGCGGGGTTTGCACTCCACGATGCCGTCCGGCGTTTTTACATAGTAAAAGCCACCGATGCCTTTTACGATATAACCGTTCATGCACATCCTCCGTCAGCTCAGCAGCGAGGACCACCAGTCCAGAATACTACCGCCGGTGGAACTGCTGCTGGAGCTCGGCTCGCCGCTGCCGTCGGTGCTCTCACCGCCAGTAGAGCCTTCGCCGCCAGTGGTGGGGCCGGAGGTGCTTTCACTGCCCGGCTGCTCCGGTTCCTGTACCGGCGCAGCGCCTGCGCTGACCACAATGTTTACGCGGCTGTTCAGCTTGGCGGTAGTGCCTGCCTCCGGGTTCTGGCTGAGCACCGTGCCTGCGGGCTGGCTGCTGTATTCTTCGCTCTGGCTGCCAAGACCCAGATGATTCTGCACCAGCAGGGTGCGGGCATCATCCACGCTCATGCCGGTAAGCGAGGGCACCTTGGTGGTGGTGGACACCTGCGGACGGCTGATATAGACGATGACCGTGGAGCCTGCCGCCACCTGCGTACCGGCGGCAGGGTCGGTGCGGATGACCGCGCCGGAGGCGACCGAGGTATCCACAGCCTGCGTGACCAGCACCGAAACGCCCAGTGCCTTGAGCTGCTGCTCGGCATCGGATTGCACATAATTGGTCAGATCCGGCACCGTGACATACTGAGTGCCCAGACTGACGGTCAGCGTCACACTCTGACCCTCGCGGACGGTGCGGCCGGACACCGGCGACTGCTTATAGATATAACCGGCCGCATAGTTGCTGTTATACTCTTCTTCCCACTCCGGGGAGATCTGGCCGGATGCGATCTGGTCCGTGGCCATGGCCTGATCCTTAGTCATGCCGATATAATCTCCAAGGGTGACATCGGCTTTGTTGTTCATCAGGTTGGAGGAGTCGTTCAGGATCATCCAGCACAGTGCCATGCAGGCCAGTGCAAAGGCAATGGTGATGCCGAACAAGGCCGGCAAAAAGACGGTGCGGCGTTTTTTGCCCGGTTTGCTTTTGCCGTTTTTGCGGGGTGCGGGCTGTTCGTTCTGACGGATCGCGCGGTTCTGATTCATGGTACGTTTCACCACCTTTTCGGGTGCTTCTTCTGTAATATACTGATATTCAAACAGCACGGAGGGGTTCTGCACATAGGTATCCAGTGCTTCCAGCATCGCTCGTGCCGAGGGGTAGCGGTTCTGGGGGAGCTTGGCCATAGCCTTTTCGGTGATCTCCACCAGCGCATAGGGCACTTCCGGTGCCAGTTCGTGCAGCGAGCGGGGCTCGTCTGAGATCTGCTTGATAGCAACCTCCACCACGTCGTCGGCATCAAAGGGCAGATGTCCGGAAAGCATTTCGTACATCATGACGCCTACCGAGTAGATATCGCTGGTGCAGTCGGTCTCGTCCCCCTTGGCCTGCTCCGGGCTGATATAATGCACGCTGCCCATCGCCTTGCCGGCCAGCATCTGATTATCTGCCCGGGAAATGCGGGCGATGCCAAAGTCCATCATGCGCAGCTGACCGTTATCCAGCAGCATAATGTTCTGGGGCTTGATATCCCGGTGCACGATGCCGTTGGCGTGGGCGTGTTCCAGCGCCTTGAGGATCTGGGAGATGAAATGCACGGTCTCCCGGCTGGAAAGCTTGCCACCCCGCTCGTTGAGGTACTCCCGCAACGTCATGCCGTCCACATACTCCATAACGATATATTGCAGATGGTCGTTGACCGAAACATCATACACCTTGACGATATTAGGATGGTTCAGCAGCGAGATGGCCTTGGATTCGTTTTTAAAGCGGCGCACAAGATCCGGGTCGTGCATATATTCCTGCCGCAGCACCTTGACAGCCACCACAGTCCCGGCGGGCACAGGGCCGTTCTGCCCCCGCATGACCGCCTTATACACATTGGCCATGCCGCCAGAGCCGATCAGTTCCTGCACCTCGTACAGGCCGTCCAGTCTTTTACCGATCAGGTTATCCATGGCGCACCTCCATCGGCTCTACCCCCACCAGCAGGGCGGTGATGTTGTCCGGGCCGCCGTTTTCGTTGGCGGTGCGGATCAAAATATCCGGCAGATCGTAAAAAGACCCGCTGCGCAGCAGCTGTTCCAGCTGTTCGGTGGGCACGGCATTGGTCAGTCCGTCCGTGCACAGCAGCAGAACATCCCCTGCCCGCAGCGCCACGGTGGTAAACTCCGGCTCCAGCCGGTAATCCACGCCCAGCGCCCGGGTGATAATGTTTTTCTGCGGGTGATGCTCTGCCTGTTCCTGCGTAATAGTGCCGCAGTCCACCAACTCCTGCACATAGGAGTGGTCGTGGGTCAGCTGCGCCAGCTTACCGTCCCGGTACAGATAGGCGCGGGAATCGCCCGCATGGCTCAGATAGACCTTGCCGCCGCGCACCAGAGCACAGACAGCGGTGGTGCCCATACCGGCCAGAGATTCCTCCCGCAGTGCCTTCTGGAACACATAGCGGTTGGCGCTGAGCAGCGCCTTTTTTAAAAAGGTCTCCTCTTCGCCGGGGATGCACTGGCTGTACTGCTCCTGAAAGCAGCGCTCGATGACGCTGCACGCACACTGCGAGGCTTCCCGCCCGCCGCGTGCGCCGCCCATGCCATCGCATACCAGCGCCCATGCGGCATCGCCGGGCAGTTCTCCTGCGCGGTAATCATCCTGATTGTCCTGCCGGACGCGTCCTACATCCGTTTTTCCTGCAAGTTTCATAGGTTTCTCCCTCTATTTATGCCTTGCCGTTCATTTCGTCGCGGCGCAGCTGGCCGCAGGCGGCGCTGATCTCGCTGCCAAGGCGGCGGCGCACCGTAGCGTTTACGCCAAGGCTTTCAAGCTTTTGCTGGAACCGGCGCACATTGGCTGCATCCGTAGCGGAATACGGACTGCCGTCCACCGGGTTGATGGGGATCAGATTGACATGCGCGCCCATGCCCCGGATCAGGTCTGCCAGCTGCTTTGCGCAGACATCAGAATCATTGACACCGCGCACCATGGAATATTCAAAGCTGACCCGGCGGCCGGTGGTCTCCTGATACCGGCGCACGGTCTGGATCAGCTGCTCCACCGGGTAGGCATCGTTGACCGGCATCATGCTGCTGCGGATCTGGTTAGTGGGTGCGTGCAGCGAGATGGAAAGGGTGAGCTGCAGCTTTTTCTCCGCCAGCTGGTCGATCTTAGGTACAAGGCCGCAGGTGGAAAGGCTGATATTGCGCATCCCGATATTTACGCCCTCGGGCGAGGTGATATTCTCCAAAAAGCGCATAACTTCGTCAAAGTTATCCAGTGGTTCGCCAATGCCCATGAGCACGATGTGCGAGATGCGCTCGCCGATATCCTTTTGGGCGGTGTAGATCTCGGAGCAGATCTCGCCTGCTTCAAGGTTGCGCACCCGCCCCGCCTGCGTGGAAGCGCAGAACCGGCAGCCCATGCGGCAGCCCACCTGCGTGGACACGCACACGGTATTGCCGTAGTGGTAACGCATGACAACGGTCTCGATGCAGTTGCCGTCCGCCATGCGCAGCAGATACTTCACGGTGCCGTCCTTGGCCTCCTGACGGCGTTCGATCTGCGGTGCAGCGATATAAAAGGTTTCTTCCAGCTTTGCCAGCAGGGCCTTGGGCTGGTCGGTCATGGCAGAAAACTCGGTGACCAGCTTCTGGTGTACCCAGTGGAAGATCTGCTTTGCCCGGAAGCCCGGCTGTCCCAGCGCCTTCAGTTCAGCAGTCAATTCTGCCAGCGTCAGGGAAGAAATACAGCGTTTTTGTTCCATTCTGTTCTCCTATAAGAGGATACGACCCACAAAGGTCGTGCTTATTGCGTTGCGGCGGCTTTTTGCAGCACGCACAGGAAAAAGCCATCCATGCCGGTGCGGGTGGGCACCGAAAGGCAGCCGTGCTCTTCTGCCGTCATTCCGGCGGGCAGCGGAACATCCGGTGCGCAGACCGTAAATTCCGGGTGACGCTGTAAAAAAGCTGCGATCTGCTGCTGATTTTCTGCTGGGTCGATGGTGCAGGTGGAATAGACCAGCCGCCCGCCCGCCTTGAGCAGCGCCGCAGCAGTATCCAGAATTGCCGCCTGTGTAGCAAGCAGCTCTGCCTGCCGGGCAGCTTCCAGCTTTTTATAGCGCAGATCCGGCTTTTTTGCCAATATGCCCAGACCGCTGCAAGGCACATCCGTCAGGATGCGGTCTGCCATGGGCAGTGCGGGGTTCAGCTTGGTGGCATCATTGCACAGGGTGTGCACCCCGGCAAAGCCCATGCGGTCCACGGCAGCGCGGATCAGCCCAACACGGTTCTCTGCTGCATCGCAGCTGTACAGTTCTCCCGTGCCCTGCATCTGCTCGGCCAGCAAAATGGTCTTGCCGCCGGGGGCTGCGCACAGATCCAGCACCGTCTCGCCGGGAGCTGCGCCCACGCAAAGAGCCGCCAGCTGGCTGGCCTGTCCCTCCACATGGTAGTACCCCTGCCGGAACAGTTCGTTATCTGCCGGACTGCCCGCAAACCGTGCCAGCACACTGCCGGGCACGATGCCCTGCCGCACCTCTGCTGCGCCCTGCTCCGCAAGCAGCGCACACAGCTGTGCAGCGCTGGCCTTGAGGGGGTTGGCACGCAGGCTGGTCAGACCTCCATCGGCCTGATAGGTCAGGATGCCCAGTGCCTCGTCCAGGTAGTTTTTGTGGAGAAATTCTGCCACATCCCGCCCGGCAGAGCCCAGCACCATCAGGCGCTGGATCTCGTCTTTAAAGACGGCAGCGTCCAGATCAAAACCGCAGGCCTTGCGCAGCACGGCGTTGACAAGGCCGGAGGCGCTGGATTTTTTAAAGGTGCGGGTCAGTTTTACCGCCTCGTTCACCGCTGCGGAGACAGGCACCTGCATATAGCGTGCCTGCGCCAGTGCAGCGCGCAAAATTTCCCGCACGGGTGCATCCAGCTTTGCCAGACCCTTGGGCAGAAACTGCTCCAGAATATAGTCCAGCGTGCCTCGATGCTCTAGCACGGTGTAGAAGATGGCACTTGCAAAGGCCTTATCCCGGCCTTCCAGCTTCTGGCGCTTGAGCTCAGCGTCCAGCACCAGATTGGAAAAGCCGTCCTGCTCCTGCCGTACCAGCGCGGCGACTGCCGCCGCACGCGGATTTGCCGCCATCAGAGGCTATCCCCCGTCTTCAGGCGCAGACCCGCTGCAAAGGCGGTGCCGTCCATGGACTTTTTGCCCTCCGGCACGACCTCCAGCAGCTGGATGGCACCTTCGCCGCAGGCTACGGTCAGGGGCTTTGTGGCCAATACCGTGCCGGGGGCTTCGCCGTTGGCAGCTGCCACGCGGCAGGACATCACCTTGAGCTTTTTGCCGCCAGAGGTGATGAACCATGCACCCGGCCAAGGATTCATGCCGCGCACCCAGTTGTGGATGTGGGCAGCAGAGTCGGTCAGGTGGAACTCTGCCATCTCTTTGTTCAGCATAGGGGCAAGGGTGGCGTTTTCGTGCTGCTGTTGCACAGCCGTCAGAGTACCGGCAGCGATCTGGGGAATGGTCTCGCACAGAGCTTCGGCGCCCACGGCGGTAACCCGGTCGAACAGTTCGCCGCTGGTCTCCTCGGGGGCGATGGCGATTTTTTTGCAGTACAGCACATCGCCGGTATCCAGACCCTCGTCCATCTGCATGATGGAAACGCCGGTCTCGGCGTCACCGTTCAGCACCGACCACTGCACCGGGGCGCTGCCGCGATACTTCGGCAGCAGCGAAACGTGCAGGTTGATGCAGCCATAGCGGGGCATTTCCAGCACAGACTTTGGCAGAATGCAGCCATAGGCCACCACCACGATCAGCTCCGGTGCAAGGGTGCGGATATTTTCATCCTCGCTGCCGTCCCGCAGGGTGCGGGGCTGGAACACGGGCGTACCGTGCGCCAGTGCAACCTCCTTGACCGGCGGTGCGGTGAGCACCTGCTTGCGGCCGACCGGCTTATCCCGCCGGGTGTACACGGCACAGATCTCATGCCCGGCGGCATACAGGGCTTTCAGGCACTCGGCAGCAATATCCGGCGTGCCCATGAACAAAATGCGCATCAGTTGTTTCCTTTCGCTTCGCGGGCGGCCTTTTTGCCTTCCTCGGTATCCTCATAGAAGTACTCGCTGGATTCCATGATGGTGATGCCGTCCAGATGGTCATTCTCGTGCTGGATGCAGCGGCCCAGCAGACCGTCAGCTTCCAGCTCGAACCATTCGCCGTGGCGATCCTGTGCGCGTACCTTAACGGCAACCGGGCGGGTCACCGCGCCGTTGTGCCCCGGGAAGGACAGGCAGCCCTCGTAGGCGGTCTCCTCTTCCTCAGAAACGGCAAGGATCTCGGGGTTGACGAAATCAATGAACTTGTACTCGTAATCCTCGGGGATCTCCTCCGGGGCATCGGTGGTGTCCCACACCACGAACAGGCGGCGCATCATGCCCACCTGCGGGCCTGCCAGACCCACGCCGTCGGCGGCGATCATGGTCTCACGCATATCGTCCAGCAGGGTGGCCAGACGGTCGTCAAAATTGGTCACAGGGCGGCAGACCTTGTTCAGGATGGGGTCGCCTTCTTTAACAATGTTACGGATAGCCATAATGGTACCTCCAGTTTTATCAGATGTCACCGTCCGAGTGCAGGTCTACCACGACCGATGCTTTGGACGGCAGTTTTTCTTTTTCATACAGTGCCAGCGCCGCCCGCACAAGGTCGCGGAAGCGGCGGTCGTTGCGGCACTTGACGGTGAGCTTATAGCGGTAGGTGTCGTTGATTTTTTCAATGCTGCCGGGCGTAGGGCCCAGAATGCGCAGGGGCAGATCCGGCTGCTTGGCAGCCTGCTGCCCTAAAAGCGCCGAGAACCGGGCAGCGGCGCACGCCACCTCGTTTTCCTTTGCACCGGCAAAGCCGATGACGCACAGCCCGCAGAAGGGCGGGTACAGGCCAAGCCTGCGGTAGGAAATCTCCTGCTCGTAGAAAGCATCGTAATCCTGCGCAGCAGCAAGGGTGAGCACCGGGTTGTCCGGGTCTGTGGTCTGGATGATAGCAAAGCCGGGCTCTTTTGCGCGCCCGCTGCGTCCCACCACCTGCGTGATCAGGCTGAACACGTTCTCGTATGCCCGGAAGCCCTGCGCGAACAGCAGTGAATCAATGCCCAGCACGCCCACAAGGGTCACATCCTCAAAGTCCAGACCTTTCGCCACCATCTGGGTGCCCACCATGATATCGTATTCATGTGCTGCAAATTTGGCAAGCAGCTTTTCGTGGGCGTCTTTGGCGGCGGTGGAGTCCTGATCCATGCGCAGCACCCGCGCCTCCGGGAAGAGCCTTGCCAGTTCCTCCTCGGCCTTTTGGGTGCCGAAGCCCCGGTATTGCAACTTGCCGCCGCAGGCCGGGCAAAGGGTGGGCGGCGGCTCCTGCTGGGAGCCGCAATAGTGGCACAGCACCTTATGCGCTGATTTGTGGTACACCATGGGCACACTGCACTTGGGGCACTTGAGCACCTCGCGGCAGTCCTCGCACTGGGCGATGGTCTGGTAGCCACGGCGGTTGAGCAGAAGGATGGTCTGCTTTTCCGCCTCCAGATTGCGGCGGATAGCATCCTCCAGCGCAAGGCTGATCTCCCGGGGGTTGCCCGCTGCCAGTTCTGCCCGCATATCCACGATCTGCACACTGGGCAGCGGGTTGCCGCCGTAGCGCTTGGTCAGGCGCACCAGCTGGGTGCGGCCGTTCTGTGCCGCATAGAAGCTCTCGGTGCTGGGGGTGGCGCTGGCCAGAAGCAGCAGTGCACCGTTTTCAGCGGCACGCTGCCGGGCAACCTCGTGGGCAGAGTAGCGCGGTGCGGATTCCGACCGGTAGGTGTGCTCCTGCTCTTCGTCAATGATGATAAGGCCGATATTTTCCAGCGGCGAAAACACCGCGCTGCGAGTGCCTACCACGATATCTGCGCCGCCGTCCTGGATCATCTGCCATTGCAGCAGACGCTCGGTGTGGTTGAGCGCAGAGTGCTGCACTGCCACACGGCGGCCAAACTGTCCTTTTAACCGCAGGATCATCTGCGGGGTCAGGCTGATCTCCGGCACCAGCACCAGCGCCTTGCGGCCAAGCTCCAGACAGCGGGAGATCAGCTTTAAAAATACCAGCGTCTTGCCGCTGCCGGTCACGCCGTACAGCAGTGCGGAATGGGGTGCGGTATCTTCTAGCTTCGGCAGCAGCGTATCGTAAGCAATCTGCTGCTGTTCGGTAAGAGTAATGGGGTCGTTGCGTAGCGGGATGGAGGCGTACAGGTCGATGGACTTATTCACCTTGCTGCATTCCAGCACACCCTTGGTGCACAGGTTATCCAGCACCGCACGGCTGATGCCCTTATCCTCCAGTTCGTTCAGGGTGCGGGGGCCGCCGCTCAGCAGCGCCACCGCCGCCAGCTGTTTTGCCGTAGGCTTTGGCTTTTGCGGCAGCGTGCCCACCAGCTTATAGGCGTTTTCGGTGTGGCGGGTAAGCTGCTTTTGCAGCACCGGGGTCACACCGTCTGCCGCCACGGCGGGCTTATACTGCGCACCATAGGGAATGACCGCCTTGACGGCCTCGTAGTAGGTGCAGAAGGTGCGTTCCTTTAAAAAATGCACCAGCCGCAGCAGTTCCGGGGTCAGGCAGGCTGAGGCCGGGGCTACATCGAACAGATATTTCAGTTTGGAGTGCTCCGGCTCGGCATCGCAGGCCAGCACCACGCCCATGCGGGCGCGGCTGCCTTTGCCAAAGGGTACCAGCACCATGCTGCCCAGACGCACTGCATTCTGGTGCTCCGGCAGAACGGCGTAGGTATACAGCTTATCAAAATGGAAGGTCGCATTGCTGACGGCAACGCCTACCGTTTTGGGCATTCGTCCAACTCCTTCAACGCTTGATTTTTCAGCCTTGCAGCCCGGCACGCTGGCAGATGACCTGATACAGCTCTGCGGCGCAGGGTTCGATCTGATGATTGACCAGCTTTACGGTAAACTTATCCTGCTCGGCCAGTTCCTGCCGGGCGGTAGCGAGACGCTCCTGAATGCTTTCCTCGGTCTCGGTGCCGCGGCCGCGCAGACGGTGCTCCAGCTCCTCCACAGAGGGCGGCAGCAGGAACACGGTGGTAGCGCCCGGAAACATCCGGCGGATATTGGCAGCGCCGTGCACATCGATGACCAGCACGACCACCTTGCCGGCCTCCAACCGCTTTTCCACCTCAGATTTCAGGGTGCCGTAGTAGTTGCCGTTATAGAAGTTGTGCTCCACCACCTGATCGTTTTCCAGCAGCTGCTGGAACTGCTCACGGGTGCGGTAGTAGTAATCCACGCCCTCCTGCTCACCGGGGCGCGGGGTGCGGGTGGTGGCAGAGACGGTCTTTTCGATCTCGGGGTGTGCCTCGCGCAGTGCCTTGACCACGCTGTCCTTGCCGGTACCGGCTGCGCCGGAAACTACAAACAGAAATTTATCATTCGCCATGAGATGCTTCTTCCTCCATTGATGCTCTGCCCTCCTGCCCGGCGGCACGGCTTGCCACCGTTTCGGGCTGAAGGGCGGACAGCACGACATGATCGGAGTCCATGATGAGCACTGCCCGGGTGCTGCGGCCGTAAGAGGCATCGATCAGCATCCCGCGCTCGCGTGCTTCCTTCACCAGACGCTTGACCGGTGCAGAGTCCGGGCTGACGACTGCCACCACGCGCCCCGCACTGACCATATTGCCAAAGCCGATGTTGATGAGTTTCATAGGCTCCTCCACAACATATTATTCCAGATTCTGGATCTGTTCACGGATCTTTTCGATCTCCGCCTTCATATCCACCACGATGCGGGTGATATCCAGATCCTGACACTTGGAACCGATGGTATTGGTCTCGCGGTTCAACTCCTGCGTCAGGAAATCCAGCTTGCGGCCCACGGGCTCGTCCAGCTGCAGGATATCGCGGTACTGCGCAATGTGGCTGCGCAGACGGACAGTCTCCTCATCCACGGCAGTCTTATCGCCAAAGATAGCAGCCTCGGTCAGCACACGGGCGTCATCAATGTCACGATCCTGCAGGATGACCTTGAGTTTCTCGTACAGGCGGTTGGTGTAGTTTTCTACCCGGCCTGCACTCAAAGCTTCCACCTTGCCGACACACTCTTCCAGAAACACAAGGCGGCTTTCCACGTCTGCCTTCATCTTGGCCCCCTCGGCGGCGCGCATCTCCACAAAACGATCCAGTGCCTGTGCGGTGACGGCAGACACATCCTGCCACAGCTGCTCCTCGTCCACATCGGCGTGGCGGGTGGTCAGCACATCCGGGAAGCGGGTCAGAACGGCGGTGGACACATCATTTTTGACCCCCAGCTGCTCGGACAAGTCCCGCATAGCCTGCTGATAGCTGCGGGCAAGCTCCATGTTGACGGCGACCACGGTATCTGCTGCGTCCACGTTCTGCACGGTCATGCTAAGCTCTACCTTGCCGCGGGAGATCCGCTGGTTGAGCTGTTTTTTCAGGCGGCTGTCCAGAGAACTGCAGGTGCGCGGGATGCGGGAGGAATACTCGAAATAGCGGGAGTTCACGCTGCGCAGCTCCACAGTGATCTCGCGGCCATTGAGCACGGCAGTCCCCCTGCCGAAACCGGTCATGCTTAAGATCATACTAGCTCCTATTCTTTTGCGGTTTAACTTCGGTTTTTCTGTATAGGTATCCGCTTTGGGCACACAAGCCCATGTTACGATACATATAGCATCATTTTACTATTCTTTTCTGAAAAATTCAAGGTGCAGACTGCATCCGCGCAAAAAACACAATTGCCGTTTTTCTGCCGCCGCGCACACGGTAACAGCCAAAATAACATGGCTGCGGCAGATACTTAAATATTATAGAAAAAGCGTCCTGAAATGATTCACAAACAGAATCATCTCAGGACGCTCGTATCAGTTCGTTTTATAAACGCAGGTCACACTGGTTTGCAGGATATCTGCGTTGAGCAGCGTGCGCTCCACCCAATGGATATTGTCGGCAATAGTATCCAGAGAGACCTCGTATTCCCTGGCAATGCTTTCCATCGTGCGGTATTCGTAACGATAGATCAGGGTCAGGATGAGTTTATCCATCATGGAGATCTTGGTAAAGTGAGTCTTGCGCTTGTGCTCCCGACGGTAAGCCTCCTGCAGAGCCTTGAGCATCCGGTCAAATTCCAGCTTTGAAATGCCAAAATACAGTTGATAATCCTGTTCCTGAAACTCAGAAATGCGCTGCTCCGGGATGCTTCGCATAGCATTTTCCTCCACATCATTTGTTGTATTGTATAGGCTATATCAATCATTATAAAAGGTATTGGGCGGCAAGTCAATGTGTATGCGGAAGTTTTTCCGGTATTGTCTGACAGAGTACGTCTTACCCTTTTGCCGGATGCGCAAAAAGGGCTGCTACACAAAATGCTGTGCAGCAGCCCTGAAAGGAACCTATTTATCAGACAGGATGAGACTGGTTGGTGTAGTCCACATGATCGCCGTCCACGCCCTGCTTTTTGGCATTGCGCTTATCGAAGAACTTGGGTGCGACCTGCGGGAACATGGCGTAGGTCAGCACGTCCTCTTCCTGCGTAGCCCACTTGGCAGCTTCGGCCTTCAGCTTGTCCATCTCGGGAGCCAGCGTGTCGGCAAAGCGGCAGGTAATGGGCTGCTCATCGCCAAGGATCTTCTTGGTGAACTCGGGCTTGATGGGAGCGGGAGTCTTGCCGTAATCGCCGTGGACCAGACCCTTGAACTCCTTGGTGACCATCTTGTAGCGCTCGCCCATAATGACGTTGAACACGGCCTGCGTGCCAACGATCTGGCTGGTGGGGGTGACCAGCGGCGGATAGCCTGCATCCTCACGGACGCGGGGGATCTCGGCCAGCACTTCATCCAGCTTGTCTTCCTTGCCGGCATCCTTCAGCTGCTTGAGCATGTTGGAGAACATACCGCCCGGCACCTGATACAGCAGGGTGTTGGCGTCCACGCCAAGGCTCTTGGGGCTGATCTGACCGTTAGCGATGTACTTCTCGCGCAGCTTTGCAAAGTAGGCGCGCACGACATTCAGCTGCTTCAGATCCAGACCGGTGTCGTAGTCGGTGCCCTGCAGGGCAGCCACCAGGCTCTCGGTGGGCATATGGCTGGTGCCAAGGCTCAGGGGGCTCATAGCGGTATCAATGATGTCGGCACCTGCCTCGATGCCCTTGAGGATGGACATGGAAGCCAGACCAGCAGTGTAGTGGCTGTGGATATCCACAGGGATGCTGACAGTCTCCTTCAGCTTCTTGACCAGATCATAGCAGGTATAGGGGGTGAGCAGACCAGCCATATCCTTGATGCAGATGGAGTTTGCGCCCATCTCCTCCAAAGTCTTGGCGTAGGATGCAAAGTACTCGTTGTTGTGCACAGGGCTCAGGGTGTAGCTGATGCAGCCCTGTACATGAGCGCCCTCCTTGTTGGCAGACTTGATCGCAGTCTGCAGGTTGCGGGGGTCGTTCAGTGCATCAAAGATACGGATGACGTCGATGCCGTTGGCAACGGACTTCTGTACAAAGTACTCCACAGCGTCATCTGCGTAGGGACGGTAGCCCAGCATGTTCTGGCCGCGGAACAGCATCTGCAGCTTCTGGTGCGGCAGCTCCTTGCGCAGGATGCGCAGACGCTCCCAAGGATCCTCGTCCAGGAAGCGGATGCAGCTGTCGAACGTAGCGCCGCCCCAGCACTCCACGGAGAAGTAGTTGATCTTGTCCATTTCGGGCAGGATGGGGCGCATTTCGTCCATGGTCATACGGGTAGCCAGCAAAGACTGGTGCGCATCACGCAGGACGACCTCGGTCACCTTGATCGGCTTTTTTGCCATGGTTGTCACCTCTTCCTTAGTTCATGGAAACCAGAACGTCACCGGAGTTGACGGTATCGCCCTTGTTCACGTTGATGGAAGCCACGGTGCCATCCTGCGGAGCAACGATCTCGTTCTCCATCTTCATAGCCTCGAGGATGACCAGCACGTCACCGGCCTTGACAGAAGCACCGGCAGCGACCTTGACATCCAGAATGTTGCCGGGCATGGGAGCCTTGACGGTAACAGCACCGGCTGCACCGGCGGCTGCCTTGGGAGCAGCTGCGGGAGCGGGAGCGGCCTTGGGTGCGGCGGGTGCTGCAACGGGAGCAGCAGCAACGGGAGCAGCGCCTGCGGCGGTTTCCTCAACGGAAACGCTGTAAGCAACACCATTGACAGTAATATTGTAGTACTTCATGGAAGGATCCTCCAATTCAAAATCGAACTCAATTAACTTACATTCGGACGCTTACAGGGCCATATTGCCATGCTTCTTGGGCAGGCGGGCAGCGCGCTTGGTGCTCAGCAGCTCCAGTGCAGCCACAACGCTGGCGCGCACATTGGCGGCATCGCAGCTCATATCGGCAGCACCGGCAGCCACTGCGCTGGCAGCGCTGCACACCTCAGCGGTGTAGGCAGCAGCCTTGGCCTTGGTGGCGGCAATGATGTTGTCGGAAGCATCGATCTCGTCCTTGTACAGCACGCTGACAGCGGCGCTGGGCTCCAGTGCGCTGACGGTGCAACCGGTCACAGCGATGCGCAGGTCGGCAGCAGCCAGAGCGGTGTACACAGGGCCCACAGCCTTGCCGGCCAGCACGGCCACCTTTGCGGTGGTAGCATCGGCGTAGGTAGCGGCCAGACGAGCAGCCTCGCGGATGCCGCCGGCCACGTCATCGGTAACGCTGGGCACAAAGCCCTCGGTATCCACGATGGTGACCACAGGCACGCTGAAGGCATCGCACAGGCGCACAAAGCGGGAAGCCTTGGCTACGCAGTTGTGGCACAGCTGCTTGCCGGTTGCCACAACACCCACGGCATTGCCGCCGATGGTTGCAAATGCGGTGTAGACAGACTTGCCAAAGCCTGCATACAGCTCCACAGCGCTGTCCTTGTCGATCACAGCGGCAGCGGCCTTTGCGGGCTCGGCACCGGCAGCCAGAACAGCGGTGGGCTGCTCAAACTCGAAGATCGCCGGGCCGGTCAGGTTGTTGGCGGGCAGCAGACCCACGATGTGAGCAGCCTTTTCAGCAGCCTCTGCGGCATCGGCAGCCACGATGGAGGCTACGCCTGCCTTGGCGGCAGCTGCGGCGCTGCCTGCATCGGCGACCTTATCGCCCTTGGCAGCGGAGGTGAACGGAGCGGTGAAGAACAGCTCTGCGCCCTCGGCCATGATGCAGACATCTGCGTTGGCAGCGCTCAGAGTGCTGGTGCCGCCGCAAACACCCAGAACAACGGCCACCTGCGGAACAACACCGGAGACCTTTGCGATCTGTGCATTCAGCTTTGCGCTGGCGGTCAGAACATCCAGACCCTCGGCCAGCTTTGCGCCAATCGAGTTATAGAAAGTGACCACCGGGCAGCCGGTCTGTGCAGCCATTTCCAGAACTTTGATGTTCTTTTCAACATCCTTTACGGTGACAGCCTCGCCGTTCTGGTAAACAGCGTAAGCCTGCTGACCTGCAGCATAGCCGCAGGCAGCGCTCACTGCACCATCAGCAAACAGCGC
>ERZ870052.91-NODE-91-length-31190-cov-6.928326_pt1 | contig 31190 bp, 18 predicted proteins | sample MGYA00520889_ERZ870052 | MGnify/ENA primary metagenome ERZ870052 (study PRJEB32232, sample SAMN07284988) | human gut metagenome | biome: human-associated habitat; material: feces | host: Homo sapiens | place: Tanzania | collected 2014-08-14 ...
AGAAGTTAGGGAGTTAAAGGAGTTAAGCCAAATGCTTTTTCTTGAGAGTAGGGCAGGGAGGTATACTATAAATCAAACAAAAACTTCTTAACTCTTTTTGCTTTAGAGCTATACTATTTTTAGTACAAAAAGACAATAGAATCTTGGAACTTTTAGCTTAAAACAAAAAGAGATATGTTAGTAAAGGAAATTGTATATATGGTACTGGACTTAGCAAAGGCAAATACTTCTGATGATTCATTCTTCAATGAAGACCATGTGCTGTTTCTACTAAAGAAATACAGGAGTTTTCTGATAAAAAAGGAGCAAGAGAAATTGAAGACAACTACTGACATAGCATCAGAGTTTGAATATCAGCAGATATGCCTTGCCTTGGAGAAAGTACCAGCAATAGATGGAAGTCCATGTACTGGAGGATATTATCTTAGAACAGTGAAAAAGATACCAAAGCTACTTGAAGGTAATATGCCAAGAGTATATCCTATGGATTTTTATCAAGGTATAAATATTACTTATGTACCAAGAGACAAAATGAGATATATAGGTACAAACAAGTTCTTGAGAAACATAATATATGTGTCATTGGGAACAGACTTGCATCTGTATCTTAAAAGTATAAATTCACAATTTCTGTATCTTGAAAAAATAAGTATGAGTGCTATATTTGAGGACTTTGATGAGATAGAGAAATATAAATGTGAAGGAGATACTACAGTATGCGATGTAATGGAGAGGGAGTTTCCAATAAGAGAATATCTGGTACCTACCTTGACAGAGCTTGTAGTAAAAGAACTTGTAGGAAGCATGTATAAGCCTGTAGACCAAATTAATAATGCAAGTGATGATATGTCAAAGGTAGCAACAAAACAGAGTTAGAAATGGATTATAAGGAGTTTAGAGCCAAGCTTATGAAGGCAGATGCTCCAAAGAAAACAAAAGTAAGAAATTCATGGGGAGTATATGATGCTTATAAGCAGATAAGAAAGAAAGGTTGGTATGATATAGGCAGACCTTTGAAAGAGCATGAGTTCTACAGTATTGTTAGAGGTATAAATGACTTATTGGCTAAAGAGATAGTCAAGGGAAACACAGTAAAGTTTCCACATAATATGGGGGAACTTGAATTGAGAAAATATAAGCCAGAGGTAAAGATAGTAGATGGAAAGCTAAAGATAGGTTATCCTATAAATTGGGACAAAACAATAAAACTTTGGTATAAGGATGAAGAAGCAAGGATAAACAAAACCCTTTTAAGACATGAGTCAAAGTATATATACCACATAAAATACAATAGACATCATGCTATGTATGAGAACCAAGTTTTCTATGAATTTGATGTAAACAGATTTATAAAACGAGCATTAGTAAAGAGTATTAACAATGGTAAAACAGATACATTATGGTAACAGAGATACAATATACAAATATAAGGAGAGTGCTTGATGACTTAGTAGAGCACCCATTATTGAGAAACTTAACTTTTGAGCAAGTGGTAAGGCATACTCTTAGGTTTATATCTCTGCATGGTTATCCAAGTCTATACCAAGACAAGATTGCTGAAATAGAGATAAAAGACTTTAGAGGACTATTACCTTGTGACCTTATATCAATAATACAAGTTAAAGACCTTGATACAGGGATTTGTCTGAGAGCAATGACAGATACTTTTGCTCAGGGATTGAGGTCAAAGCCAAGAGAAGTAAATGCACATAAGGACTTGTTGAATAATATTCAGAATGAGTATATACCACCAAGGAATGAACATACAGAAGAACTGTCATTCAAGACACAAGGTAGAGTAATATTCACATCATTTCCAGTAGGAAGAGTAGAAGTGGCATATAAAGCAATACCAGTAGATGAGGATGGATTTCCATTGCTGATAGACAATGAGACATATCTTAATGCACTGGAGGCATATATTAAGGTAAAGGTATTCACTGTAAGGTTTGATACAAACAATATGTCAGCAGGAGTATTAAGTAATGCACAAACAGAGTATGCTTGGGCAGCACATCTATTACAGAGTGAAATGACAACACCGTCAGTGTCAGAAATGGAAAGTATCACAAGGTATCTTAATACATTGATAAAGCCAGTGACACATTTTGATAATGGATTTAAGAACTTAGGAGATAGGGAATATAGAAGGAGATATTAATATGGCAAAGAAATATATTAATTGGAAAACAAAAGGCATGAACAAAGATATGTCAGTTTCTGCCTTTAATCCAGAGTTTGCTTTTGAGAATCTTAATATAAGACTTGCTACCAATGAAGGTAATACAATGATGTCTTGGGTAAATGAAAGAGGACCAAAGAAACTGAGACTTCGTGTAGACACTATGCCTTGGGCTACAGAGAATATTGATGGTAGATATATCAGTAATGTTGATGAGCAGACTAATGAGATAACTAATGAAACAATTATTACTGGAATACCTATTGGTACTGCTGTGCTTAATCATAAGTTAGTGTTATTTACTGTCAGTGACTATATATATGTCTTTGAAAAATCAAAGGATGAGAAATATGACCTTGAAGGTAAGGTTCTTTATTTTGGTTCATTGGGATTTAATCCTAATTATCCTATAGAGACAGTAGTATCTTATGAGTCAGAAAATATTCAGAAAGTGTATTGGACAGATGGACTGAATCAACCAAGAGTAATTAATATAGCTCCTTCAATGGATTATAAGACAAATAAGTATATCAGTTCCTCTTTTGACTTTGTACCAGAATTGGCTTTAAAGGAAACTGTGTCTGTTAGTAAGATGTATGGTGCAGGAGAGTTTCCTCCTGGAGTAATACAGTATGCTTTTACCTACTATAATAAATATGGTCAGGAAAGCAATATATTCTATACAACACATTTGCAGTATATCTCTTATATAAATAGAGCAGGAAGTCCAGAGGAGAAGATAGCAAATTGCTTTAAGATTCAAGTAAATAATATAGATAAGAACTTTGATTATTTAAGGATTTATTCAATCCTTAGAACATCAAAAGATGCAACACCTATAGTTAAGAGAATACAGGACTTAGAGATAGGAGAAGATGTCTCATCTATAACATATATAGATAATGGTACTATAGGAGAAACAATAGACCCTACAGAACTCTTATATAAAGGGGGAGAAGAAGTAGTTGTTAAAACATTAGAACAGAAAGATGAGACACTGTTTTTGGGAAACATTACTGTAAAAAGACCTCCTATTAATATAAAGAAAAGATTGTTGGCTGAGAATGGAATTGTTTTAGAAGAAAAGGAAGGTACTGAAAAGAATTTTTTAGCAAATGAAAATGTCTATTCATTATCGAAAGAAAGAGAGTTTAAACAATCCTCTAAGCCTCCTTTTACATATTATAATACTTTGGATACTAAAGACAATTATCAAGGAGCAGCTTGCTTTAAATCCAGGGAATATTATAGATTAGGAGTACAATTTCAGTATAAGAATGGTAAATGGTCAGAACCATGTTGGATAGGAGACAAACAATGTATGGCTGTACCTTTTGAAAAAACCAAAGCTGGAACAAGATTAAATCCAGAAGGAATACAAATTATAAAAGTTCCAGAGTTTGAATATAAAATAAAAGCTATAGAAGAAACAAGTACTGATAGTATATTTAAAAGTTTACATGACCAAGGTTATAGAAAGGTAAGACCAGTATTTGCAATACCAAGAACACAGGATAGAACTATTCTATGTCAAGGTATAGGGTGTCCTACAATGTATAGACCAGTAGATAGGAAGAATAATTTGTATGCTACAGCATCATGGTTATTTAGAACAGGATATTTTACAAAGGATGTAGGTCCTGATTGGAATATACCAAATGATAAATTTACTGAACAAAATGGATATACAGGAGGAGGTTATGTAGGTATAAATGGAAAGCTTGTATCACAGTATGAACACCAGTTTATTGTTTTTCCTCCAGACAGTCAAGGATTCCGTTCTATATTAATATCTCCATATTTATCAAGTACAGAAATCATGGGTACCTTTACTGATGAGGATTCTTATAGTATAGACACATCCTTTATAACCTTAAATTCTCCAGATATAGAGTTTGATGACTTTATAACTCATACTGATTTCAAGGGATATAACTTAAGTACTGTTGGACGTACTACTTTTGAAAAGACTTATGGAGATATAAGTATTCAAACATCAACACCTACAATGGGTTCAGATGCAGCAGGATTTGTTCATAGAAGTATTGTAGCTCCAGGATGTGGTGCTCTTATTTCAGGACTCTTTTATAATGACTATGTGGTAGATGATTATGAAAATACAAAATATAGTGCTTATAATACCAGCAGTCCTCCTATAGATTTTCCAGTTTATATGTGGCATAAGAATGGTTCTTTGAACAATGATGTAGCCAGAGATAACAGAAGTGCTCAACTTTTAAAAAAGAGAATAAGTAACTATAGATTTGGTTCCAGTATTGAATATGCAGAAATAAAAAAATCTCCAATATTAGGAGCTTCTGATATTCAATTGTTCAATGCTGACTATTTATCTGTAGTAAAAGTTAATGGACAGATATATCAAGGTAATGTAGATACTATGGTAGTTCCAAGTGAACCTTCTCCATATTATTTAGTAGGAGATCCTTGGAGAAAAAATGTAGATACAACTTATAAATCAAGAAGTTACTTCAGATTAACACTTAAAGATCCAAAGGATACTAGTTCTGAAAATGGTATATGGGAATTATATAGGAAAAATGATACTTGGGGTTGGTATAAAAGAAGAAGCGAAGGCAATGATATAGGTGATAAGGTAAAAGGATTAGCTCAATGGAGAGAAGGTATTAGTATAAGATACAAGTCTACCCCTCATTTAGTAGCAGACATTGCAACAGATATTTATACTTGGGTAGGTACAGAGTCATTAAGTTTAGGACAAGCTCCAATTATTGAAGTATATAAGGAATATGATAAAGATATAATTTTTGGAGGAGCATCAGATGAAGCATTGCAAGCAGTTACATGGATACCTTGTGGACCTTCAGTATCATTTGATGAAAATACTGAGCAATGTACATTAGAGTTTAAATGGGGAGACACATATTTCCAGAGATATGAATGTTTGAAGACATATCCTTTTAGTCCAGAAGACAAGAATCAAGTAGTAGAAATTGCTTCATTTATGGTGGAGACAAGAGTGAATATAGATGGAAGGTATGACAAGAATAGAGGACAGTTAAGTAATTTGAATATGACTCCTCAAAATTTTAATCTAATAAACCCTGTTTATTCTCAGATGGATAATTTCTTCTCATATAAGATAATGGATGAAGATAGTTATAAAAGCACATCATTTCCAAATACAGTGACTTGGACTAAGACCAAGCAGAATGGAGCAGATGTAGACTTATGGACAAACATCACATTAGCTAATACATTGGAGATGGATGGAGACAAAGGAAAGATAAACAAGCTTATAAGGTTGAATAATCAGTTGCTTTCATTCCAAGACAGTGGTATATCACAGATACTGTATAATGAGAACACACAGATTTCTACTACAGAAGGAGTGCCTATTGAGATAGCAAACTCACAGAAAGTACAAGGTAAGAGATACTATTCAGACACAGTAGGTTGTTCAAATAAGTGGTCTATGGTGCAAACACCTTTAGGCATATATTTTATGGATAGCAATGAGAAGAGCATATATCTGTTTAATGGCCAGTTGAATAATTTGAGTACAGTAGGAGGCTTTAATGCTTGGGCTAAGCAGAATATTCCATCAGCAGAAGTAGAATGGGCACCCAATATGTTTGATTCATTTGTAGCTTACTATGACAAGTTGAATCAAGATGTGCTATTCATTAATGAGGAAATAGCATTGGCCTATTCAGAAAAGTTTAACTGCTTCACTTCATTCTATGATTATGGTGGAACACCTTATTTTATTAATCTTGATGATATGGGAATATGGGTGAAATCTTCAAATCTATGGCAACATCAAACAGGAGGATACTGTAACTTCTTTGATGAAACAAAACCCTTCTCAATGACATTAGTTGCTAATCAAGAGCCACAGATAGATAAGATGTTTACTAACTTGGAGTTTAGAGCCTGTGTAGAAGGAGAGGGGGTATATGATAAAATTAAGGATAAGTTTACCCCCATCTTACCCTTTGACACCATAGAAGTATGGAATGAGTATCAACATGGAAAGCTTAGTCTTAGTGATAGAAATGGTCATGATAGATTTACTCATGGAAACTTAGATGGTAATGCTTCATTAAACAGAAAATTCAGAATGTGGAGGTGCGATATTCCGAGGGACAATGTAGAGATAAACAAGATAAATGCTGCTACAGAGTCCTTGATGGGAATAAAGAGGTTTAAGGCAAGACCATTGGATAGAATAAGAAATCCTTGGGCATATATAAAGCTTACAAAAAATGGAGCCACAAGTAAGATAGAGGTACATGACATCATGGCAACATACTTTGAATAATAAAAAGAAGGTAAGAAAGTCTTAATGATTTTCTTACCTCTTTTTATTATAAGGATAAGAGAGGAGTTGTAATGAGTGTAAAGAAGTATCTTTGCAATAAACATATTACTAATATGAGAAAAAGAAATAAATTATATAAAGTGAATAAATGGAATCAACCATTATTTGCTACAGAAGTAGATAGAGAACATCAGAATATTTTTGATGGCTTTGATTTTAGCTACTTGAATAATATTGACGCAGGAAGTTTGGGAAGTCTAACAAAAATACAAGAACCCAAACTGACAAGTTCACTTCCAAAGCATATAGATGTACCTACTCCAAAGGGAGGTGGAATAGGTGGTGCAGGTAATATAATAGGAGCATTAGGTAGTGTTGTTGGTGGTATAGGCAATAGAGTTATAAGTGGAGGATTAAGCTCTGGTGCAGGCAATGCAGTAAGTGGTATAGGAGGTGCTGTAGGTGGTGCATTAAGTACTGTCAATCCTTTAGTGGGAGGTATAGTATCAGCAGCATCAGGTATTGTTGGTGGTGGTATTAATGCACTCTTTGGCATGAAGACAGACCAAAAGAAACTTAATGCTGCTAATGAAGGTACAAGTTATCTGAATAACTTTATATCTAATGCTTCATCTTTTGATGATATACAGGGTCCAAATGCAGTAGCAAATGTGCAGAATGCTTATAAAGGAGGAGTTTTTAATAAAGGTAAAGCCAGAAGGTTGAATGCACAGCTAAGAGCAGAAAGAGCAAATGCAGAGTCATGGGCAAATAGAAGTGTAGATAATAATATTGATAATATAGCAGGGACACAAATGGATAATATGCTTGCAAACTATGCAGCTTTTGGTGGACCTCTTGGAGGTATGCCTATTCAAGATACAGGAGCTATAGACTATGGATTTATGTCAGATTATCTTGTAACAAAGAATAGAATGGCAGACATGAAAAACAAGATTACTGGAACTGTATTTGACAATATACCTTCAACACCTATAAATACCTTTGAGTCAGGTGGAGGTATTCATATCAAGAAGAGTCATAGAGGATTATTCACTAAAGAAGCTAAGGCACATGGTATGGGAGTGCAAGAGTTTGCATCACATGTGTTAGCTAATAAAGATAAATATTCACCTGAAGTGGTGAAGAGAGCTAATTTTGCAAGGAATGCTGCTAAGTTTGCTTTAGGTGGAGATATGCAGACAAATGGAGCAGACTTTACAGATGGTCTTACTATTATTGATGCAGGAGGTTCACATGAAGAAAATCCTTATGATGGTGTACAAGTAGGTGTAAGCAGAGAGAATGGTCAGCCAAACTTGGTAGAAGAGGGAGAGACTATATTTGATGATTATGTGTTTAGTAAGAGAATAAAGGCAGATGCAGAGACAAAGAAGAAATTCCATGTAGGAAAGAATACTAATATAAGTTATGCAGACTTGTCAAAGAAACTTGAGAAGGAAAGTCTTGAGAGACCAAATGACCCTATATCACAGAATGGATTGAAGAAACAACTCCAGGACCTTGCAGATGAACAGGAGAGGCAGAAGGGAGAAGAAATGCAAGATGCTTTTGACAAACTACCTCCAGAACAGCAGCAGGCAATAATGCAACAAGTAGCTATGCAGGAACAGCAGGCTAAGGAAGCACAGCAAGCTCAGAGTGAAGAACAGCTAAATAATGCACAGCAGGAAGAGCAGCTTCAAGAACAACAAGATAATGGAGAACAGATGGTGGAAGAGCCTAATAGAGAAGAAGAAAATACAGAACAGATAAATGCTTGTGGTGGAAAGATGAACAGATTTGATAAGGGTGGAGACATGAAGAAAAAGATATATAATCTTTTGAAAACACCTACAGACAGAGAATTTAATAAGTGGGCAGAAGACCATAAGATAGGTAAGATAGATGATTGGGAAAACATATTGAAAAACAAAGCCTTTGTAGAAGCTTTAGGAAAAGACGATCCTATGTTGAAGGATGCTCTTTCTAGAGGATATGACTTTGGTTTCTATGTTCCAAATAAAAATGGAAAACTAACCTTTGACTTTGTACATGGAGGTTGGGGAAAGGAAGACTATAATGCTTGGAATGGTAGTACTGATGCAGCTTGGAAGGAAGCAGTAGAGAAGGGTCTTGTAAAGAAAGGTATGAAGTCGGAGGAAATAGGCAAAGCCCTATCACAGACAGATGCTTATAAGAGAGGCTCAGATTGGTTAAAAGAGAATGAGGAAAACAGACTATTCTACTTGCAGCAGATACTTAATAGTAAGGATGCACCAGAAGCAGCAAGACAATATGCAGCAAGATATGTTGATAATAATGGTTGGTTGAAAGATGCAAGGAGGGACTATCAGACCATCTTTGAAGACCCCAATGGAACTGGTGTTAGAAATACTCATCCTGGAACATATTGGAAAACCCCTAATGAAATGTTGAGAAACAAAGTAACAGGAAACTTTGTAGTGAATGATGATGGAACAGTAGATGAGATTGTAGGGGATATACCAAAAGAATGGAATAGTGCAGGAAATTATAATTGGAAAGATGCTAATAGTGATTATGAATATAACTACTATAAAAGACCAATAGATGCTGTAGTTACTTCTGATAAGAAAGGTAAGGTAGATGATGGGGAGTATGAGCCAGCACATAAACCAACATGGGGAAGAACAGCAGGACTATTAGGACCAGTGGTAGGTCTTGGGATGCAAGCCTTAGGTATAGGAAAGCCAGACTATTCAGGAATGGATGCTGCTTTGGATATTGCAAATGGAAGTCCTGCAATGGCTCAGTATAAGCCTATAGGAAGTTATCTTTCTTATAGACCAATGGATATATGGTATGAGCAGAATAGGATGGATGCTAATAGTAGAGCTACTGATAGAGCTATTCTTAATAATGCTTCTCCTATGGGAAGTAAAATGGCAGGACTTATAGCAAATGGTTATAATAGTCAGATAGCAGATGGAGAGCTTTATAGGAAAGCTTTGGAGTATAATGATGCACAGAGGCAGAGAGTGGCAGAGTTTAATAGAAGTACAGATATGTACAATGCTAATGCTGCTAATCAGACGTCAGCTACCAATGCTCAGATAGCAAATAATAATAGACAGATGAGAGCACAGATGCAGATGGATGCTGCAAGGCAGAGAATGGCTGCTGATGCTGCTTGGAATCAAGGAATATATGGTAATGTGAATGGCCTCTTTGCAGGTTTAGGAGCCTGGGGTAAGGAGAATGCTCAACATAACATGATTGCTGATATGGCTGCTGATGGACTGTTTGGAACAATGAGTGACAAGCAGAATATAGGTAAAGGTTACATTAGAAAGAAAAAAGCAGCATGTGGAGGCAAGATAAATAGGAGAAAGAAAGGTTTAACATTTTAAAGAGTAGAAGATATGCCAGACTATTCATTTGTAGTTTCACCATCATTCAATCCATTCAGTATGCAGGAAATGCTTGTACCATTTTCTGCATACAAGGATGCTTTTGAGAAGAGTGAAGAACAGTATGACACCTTAACACAAGGTGCAGATAAATTTAAGTATCTTAGTGAGACATTGCCAGAAGGAAGTAAGGCAAGGCAGATATATGAAGGCTATGCCAATGACCTTAGAACACAGGCAGAAGACCTTGCACATAATGGTCTTACTATGGGAAATAGGAGAGCCTTGACATCCTTGAAAAGAAGATACCAGGGAGAAATGGGTAGAATACTTCAAGCAGATGAAGCTATGAGAGAAGAGAAGAAGCTAAGGCAAAGTCTTGGAACACAAGACACTTCATTGCTTTATGCTAACGACAATCTCAACATAGATGACTTCTTAGATGGTAATACCCCTAACCTATATAGGATAAGTGGTAATGAACTGTATACAAGAGGAGCAGCTGCTGGTAAGGCAGCATCATCGAGGATATTCTCAGCAGGAGATGCAGGAAGTACACTGAATGGTTATTATAGAGATTATGTGCAGAAAATGGGATATAGTCCTGAGACCATAAGAAAGTTCTATGAAGACATGTCTACAATACCAGAGTTGCAAAGGGCTGCTGATGCTATACTTGAGGAGAGAGGAGTGAATGAAAACCTCAGTGGATATAACCTCAGAAGAGCAAGGCAATCAGTTATTAATGGTATGATAGATGGAGCAGTATATCAGGAAAATCATAGTCCTCAGAGAGATTTGGGAGTGATGACACTTGCAGAGAAAACAGCTGATGCAAGGCAGAGAGAACAGATGGAACTCTCAGCAGCTTCAAATGGATTTGAAAGAGTGAATGGTAAATGGCAGTATAATCCTGATGTAGATCCATCATTAAAGAAAGCCATTGCAGTGGCAAATATAAAAGCAGAGGCTTCTGGTAAAAATGGAAATAATAGAACATCAGCTTATAATACAAGAAATAAGCAAGTGACAATGGTAGGAGCAAAAACTGGAACAAAGTATAAAGACAGTAATGATGAAAATAGTGCTGGTACTCCTATTGATGATTTGAGTACAGCAAGAGCCTTATCTGAGCAGGAGTTTAATACTCTTGTAGATGCTAATGGTAATATTAGAAATCCATATCTTAGAAATGCAATAGGTAATGGAAACCTTTCTGACTATGAGATATATGTAATTCCTGCTGGAGCAGATGCAGAGAAACATTGGTGGAGACCAAATGAAACAACGGAAGAAGATGTGTATATAGCAATACCACGAGATTCTAAGAGAGCTGCAACAGATAATAGTGGTTCTAGTAGTACTGAAAGTTCTAGTGGAGGAGAGAATGATATACCACAGTAATAATTAATGCAAGAGAATGAAGACAGAGGGTATTGTGCCCTCTGTCTTATATATTGTAGCTATTCAATTGTATCAAATAGAATTTATGTCTTGTTGTAATTTTTTATTTTTTATTTCTATATCAGTGTATTTAAGAATTAATTCCATATTAGAGTTTATCTTCATCTCAATTAATGTATTTGAATCTTTAATGGAGAAGATGTAACTGTGACTTCCTTTAGAGGTAAAAGTCTTTGATAAAGTATATTTTGTAGCAAGCATATCTCTAAGTTTGTCAAATGAATCTGAAGGAGAACCTTTAGGTCTATATACAAATGCAATTTTATAAATCTTGTCATTAGTGAAATAGCAATATACAGTATTCCAGAAAATTCCAGCAAATTCAAAGCCTTCAAGTACTTGAGTAACACTTCCATTCTCTAATTCTAAGTGCATGAGATTCATTGAGTCAAGGTAATTTAAGACATCTTGTTTTGTAGATTTTCCAATATTAATACCCCAAATATGTTTATTGATAGGTGTTATACTATTTAAAGTAATACCATATTTATAGTTATACTTCTCAAGCAGGGTTTGTGCCCATAACTCTTTTTTATTAGCATAAAACTTCATAAGGTTTAATGCTTTAGTTTGTGAGTCCTCTCCATACTCCTTTAATAATTGTTTTATATTGTTCTCAGCCTTATCAGGGTTCTTGAGTCCTTCTTGATATAAGGATTCAATATGATGTGGAATATAATAATCTTCATATACATAATATGATAGGGCATAGAGAAAAAACGTTCCTACTGCTGAAGCAATAGCTATGCCTAATCTTTTTAACCATTTAGCGATAAATTGTTTATTCATAATCATCTATTTTTAAATCAACATCATTAGGAAAATTATCTTTTCCTACATAAAGATAGTATTTGTTGTTGGAAGTTCTTCCAACTTTTAGTTCACTCTTTCTTTTACTTATTTCTTCTTTAGTAAGAACTCCAATAGTTTTATAGAAGTATACAAAAGTCAAAGTATTTCCTTTAAAGAAGATACAAGTTTTAAATACTTTTCCAGTTGTATGATTTGGACAGTCTCCTACTTTCATTCTATCAAACTTTTTAGCAAATTCAGTAAGAGACCAAACTTCTTCAACACAGGGACCTAATAATGTTTTATTGTTATCTGTAGGTTTTGTAGGTGGGATAGGTATTATAGGTTCTGTTATAGGTGTTGTAGGCTTTTTTATTAATGTTTTGTTACTTGGTTTTAATAAGCAATATGTTATTATCGCCATAATGATACAGATGAAAAATAGTATTCCCATGATTATGAATTGTTTTTAGTTGTGATTGAAATGTTTATACAAAGATAAATATTTTATTAAAGGTATATCTATGATTAAAGATTATTTTTATACATCTACATCTTTCCAAGCTTTTCTTCTTCCCTTTATCAGACTATAATGTCCTGCCTTTGATTTTATGACAGCTAAGTCCTCCTTCTTATCTGCAATCTCTCTTTCAGTAAGCACACCTAGTTTTGAAGAAAATGCTACAAAGGTCTTGATTCCATTTTCTTGTGTGAATACACAACTCTTGAATTTCTCACCTGTGTCATGATTAGTAAATTCTCCTACTTGCATCCTCGGGCCAAACTCTTTTATAAAGGTAATCAAGCTCCATGTGTTAGAAGAATGTCTATCATTTTTCTTGGAGTCGGAGGAAACATGGGAATCTTTATAGGATGATATTGACTTAAACTCCTCTTCTGTCATTTCCTTATAAACATTATATTTCTTGAATACCTTTATAACCTCTGACTTTAGCTCTTCTTGAGTAAGAAGGTTCAGCTTTGAATTAACCTCAATATCCCATCTTAAAGCAGCACCTATTGAAGCCAATATCTGTGTATCATTTGACCTAAGCATGAATCTCCACATTCCACATACAACAGAAAGGAAGTCAATATAATTAGGAGCTATGCCTTTATTTGCTGATTTCTTTAGGAGCCTTTCTATTTTTGAAGAAGACACAACAATTCTCATTACATCCCTTGCATTGTTTCTACTATGATTTTGGTAATAGAATCTATCAAGAAAATGATTTCTTATTTCATAAAGATCTAATGAACAGTTCTTGTATAAGTCATATAATGAGTACTGCATGATACATAGTTTTTTCATATAACGCATGATTACTTGATTTATTATATTGCAGTTAGTAAAAAAGGTACACTTTTTAAGTATTTTATTTAAGCTATTCTTACACTAATCCTTAATGCCTACCTTTGTACATATAGATTAATTGAATAATAAATAATATAATGTTAGACAAAATTTCTACACTAATACAGTCTTTTGCTGATTTTCTTGGAGGATTCAGCAAATTGAATGATGTCAAAGATCATTCAGTAACTGTGTTCTTCAAAATCATTCTTTGCACCCTTGGTGCTCTTTTCTTTGGTAAGTTGTTTCTACGTGATGACCTTTATGACTGGGTTGTCACTATCGCCTTAAAACCTAATCCTATTACTATTGCTATTGTTGTTGGACTTGGAATGCTTGTCTATTCTGTGTATGCACAGAGAAGAATAATGGCAGCAGTAACAAATGCTATTCAGCAGCAGAAGAAACAAGACAAGCTTAAGAATAAAGAGTGCTATGCACAGACCTCAAGGATAGAAGAAGAAGCTAATGCTCTTACCAATCATCTTAGAAAGTCACTTAACTGTGATATAGTGACTATAGAGCTTATGCATAATACAGAGAAATATATTGGAGGTTATCATAAGAGGTTCTATGATGAAAGTTTTCCATCAATTAATACTGCTGAGGGAATCACCTTTAACTATAAAGACTTCCAATGTATCCCTACCAATATATTCCCTATTATAGGATATATACTGAAGAATAAGTTTAAGTGGTTTACTTCTATGGATGAAGTAGCAAAGATTGATTCTGGCTATGCACATATTCTCAAGGAAACTAATTGTACTGCCCTTGGCATGAGAGCAATGAAGACTTCAAAGAATGAAGACCTTGGAATACTAACAGTAACATGGAGGAAAGGACATGAAGACAGGATTCCTGATATAGACATTATACAGGATATGATGACTGAGGTTGCTTCTAAACTTGAGGTTCTGTTGGATATGTCAGCTTATGAGTAAATTTTAATAAAATATTTATTATAAAGTATTTATATTATGAGTAATAATAGTTCATGTATTTTATATCCTGATGCTCCTAATGGAGAAGAGTCAAGATTGTATAAAAAATTATTAAAGAAACTTCCAGACCGTCCACTTACTAATTGGTTCTATGCTTACTATAATATGCCTACATCAGATATAGCAAACAAAATGGACCAAGCAGGCTATCAGAGAAATAGTCAAGGGCAACATAATGCAGAGGATTTATTGAAGTTTCTCGACTATGGAACTATGGAAGCTGAGATAGCAAACCTCTCTTCTGCAGAGATACAGCTTGGAGCTGTAGATACAAATGGTAAAAGAGTAGACTTTACCAACGCTGAAGATGCTTTAAGAAAAGCAGATGACTTTAATAATACCCATAAAGGACTTGTTGCTACTGTTGTTCAACATGGTGATGTCTATAATATTATTGTTGCAGAGAAGAACTCAAGAACTCATACTTATGCTGATACAATTAAGGATAATCTTAAAGCATGGGATATTTACAAACAAGTGTTTAATGCTGTGGGTGTTGACATTACTTCTGTGCCTCAGGATATACAGAGTGTGTTCAATCCTCTTAATGATGGGTTAGCTAAGTATCTGAAAAGTGTAAGCAAACTAAACATTACTAATATTTATAAAAGAGATGCCTTGCTTCTTTTTTCACTGAATCCAAACTCTCGTCATATACAGAATTTGATTAATGCTTTTGGTTCTATTGAAGATGCTGCACAAGCTCTTGATGACTTTAATCATGGTTCTATTAATCCATCTAATCCCCAACAAACACTATTATTAAGAGCAGTAAATGATGCTCAAAAATTTCAAGGAATAGATTTAGATGCACTTATCACTCAGATAAAAGGAATATGGGTTAATACTGCTGCATATAGTGTAGAACAAGACATTAAGCAAGAAATCCGTAGCCTTGATAAGAAGTATAATATAGAGGTCAATGAAATTCATAGAGCCACTAAAAAAATCAAGACCCTTTCTGATGCTGCTGCTGATGCTGTTGTTACTCTTCAAAGACAGATTAGACAATTAGAGAAAGAAAAAGGAAACAATATTGAAGGTAGAAGACTTGAAATAATACTTAATAGGTTGATGAAAGAACTTGCTTGTAAGAAGTATTGTTCAGGTGTACTTAACTTCCTGGGAGAAGCTTCTGTACAGATTTCAAATATTGACAATATGCTTCAGAATATTCCTCAAACAGGTACTGAACTTGAAAAGGCTTTTGGTACAGCTAAGATTCTACAAGATATTAAATCCCTTAAAGACCAATACTATACTTTGGTTTCTGCACTTGCGGATGAAAACTTGATTATTGATGAGTCTATCAGTCAGAATGACATTAATAATATTAGAATGTCTGCCAAGGATTTGAAAGATTTTTTTGATAAAAAGGATAAAGCAATAGATGATCTTACTGAAGGCACTATGATTAATCTCATGCTACAAATAGTGGGTAATACAGCCCCAGATGGTCAATCTATCATTAATGCAGTTAGGATGGCAGCTGCTGATTCTTCTTATATGAACTATCTGTATAGTATGGGCAGAGCTTCAAACCCAGTAGTTGCAGCTGCTGGTTCTATCATTCATAATGCCCAAGACTCTCGTGATAAGAAGATAAATGACATCTCTCTTAGAATACGCAGGGCTACAGACAAACTTTATAAAGCAGGTTTCAATTCAGAGTTTATGTATGAAGATGAAGGACATATTGCAAGTGATATTGATTGGGAACTTTATAAAGCTACAAGACAAGCTAAAATAAAATCTTTCTATGCTCAGAATCTTCGTGGATTTGATTTAAAACAGACTATTGAGGATTGGGAAGACCAAAACACTGAAGAGCGTGTAGTTGATAAAACTAATGGAAGAACAGAAAGAGTTCCAAATAGTAATTACCGTAAGCAAGATAACTTCCAAAAAGATTGGTCTCCTGAGCAGATAGAGTATTATGATACTATGATGCAGCTTAAGGGAGAGATAGGTTCTCTGCTTCCTACTTATGCTCAGCATCAATATCTTCCTCCCCAGGTTAGACGAAAATTTCTTGATGCTATGAATAATGCTAAAAGTATTAAAGATGTAGGCAAGGCAATTAAAGATAAGATACAAAACCTTTATAAAGTGAGAGAAGATGATGAGAACTATAATACAAATGGTATTATTGATGGTGATGAGTACTCCATTACACATGGAGCATTTGATAATACACCTCTTAGACAGATACCTATATTCTTTATTAATAAGGTAGAGCAAGGTGAACTTCTGAGAAACTTCTCTTCTGGTATACAAGCACTTGCTGGTACAGCTGTTAACTATGATGCTATGAGTCAGGTTGCAGATGTAGTGGAGTTTATTGGTAATTTCGTAAAAACACAGGAAGGTAAGGATAATAAATCACAAGCTGATATAGTACAGAATGGAGAGATACGAGTATTTAAAGACCTTTGGAAAAGGGCTATGAATACCAATACTCAATCTATTATAGAAGGCTTTATATCTCAACACATTTATGGACAGACAATAAACCCTAATGAGAATAAAACATGGTCAAAGATTTTTAGTAACATTATTGCTTATTCTTCATTTAAAGGTCTTGCAACAAATGTCAAGGGTGCTGTTGCCAATTACCTTATGGGTGAGTTTCAAATGCTTATTGAAGCAGGTGCTGGTGAGTTCTATGGTTTTAAGGATTATGCCTGGGCACATACAAAACTATTTGGTAATACAGGTGTTAAAGGAGAGTTTGCAGAACTTCTTACTAATAATATTAATCATAAGAGTGTTCTTATGAGAGAGCTATTTGACCCTCTGCAAGAGAATTTCTCTCAGAAGAGTCATACAAAGTACTATACAAGCATGTTTAGACAACTTGTTTCTCATGATTGTTCTTTCATAGGCTACTCCTCTGGTGAGTATCTTATTCATTATGTCAATATGTATGCTCTTCTTCATAATCAGAAAGTATTGCTTAATGGTAAGAAGATAAGCTTATATGATGCCTTTGAGGTCAAAGACAAGCAGGATGGTAACTCAGAACTACACTTGAAAACAGGAGTCACAGATCTTGATGGTAATGTCATTACTGATGACTTTATTGATAAAATAAGAAAGAAGCTGAGATATGTAAACCAGTCTACACATGGAGCAATGAATGATGAGGATAAAGGTATTCTTCATCAGAAATGGTGGGGACGAGGTATAATGAACTTTCGTCAGTGGATGGTAGAACATTATTCACGAAGATTTAGGGCACGTCATTTTGATGCTTCTCTTGGTATGGATAGAGAAGGTTATTGGGTAAGTCTTTGGAAAGGACTTGCCAATGATGATACTAAGGACATTTGGAATAGAAAGCAACATGCAAAAGCTATAGGTATGTTTATGAAAAACTTCTATACCTTTATGCTCAGGTCAGAAGCACAGTGGCATAATCTTGATGAAATGCAGAGATATAATATCAAGAGAGTCAGGACAGAGATGCTGATGTTTGCTTGTCTGTTGGGACTTAGTTTTACTCTTGGAGCACCAGAAGACCATAAGAAAGAAGCTTGGCGTAGATTTTGGATTTACCAAACTAAGAGAGCACTGCTTGATACAGAAGCTTCAATGCCTGTACCACAAGCAGCTTCAAGTATTCTTACTACAATCAATTCTCCAATGGCATCCTTAAATACTATAAATGGTTTCTTTTATGCTTTTTATGGTCTTGGTAATGGGGATGTATTTACTGAAATTAAGTCAGGAGATCACAAGGGTGAAAATAAATATGTAAGAAACATGCTTAAGTATGTTTTCCCTTTCTTTAAAGATTGGGAACAAATGCAGAAGATGGATGAGGATGATGCTATTTTCAAAGTATTTGAAAATTCACCGAGTAATCATTAATAATATGATAAGGAGTGATACTATTAAGGTGTCACTCCTTTATAGTATAAGTCTATATGAGCTTTAAATAATAAGATATGTAAGATAAGAAAATAGAACTTAATAATATAATTAATAAAGATAATGAAAACACTAAACAGTATCGAGGCATCTAAGTAGTTTATTAAATTTGCATATATAACTAAAATAAAAAGAGTATGCCAATAAATAAGCCACAAGGATTGAAGGGACTGCAAGGATTAGGTGGTCTTTCAAAAGCACAATATGATAGTTTTATAGAGAAGAACAGAAACTTGATTTCACAGCATGGATATGACCCTACATATATTAATAATTTGTATTCAAATAAGCAGTTTATAGATGGGTATGGTGTTGAGAAATTTAAGGCTATACCTAATATAGATATGCGTAATGCAATGTATAAGGACGATGTAGTAAATACAGAGTTTAGTAGGCTATATAGTCCATTTGATGTAGATGGCGTAAGAAATAATAATAGAGGACTTGGAGCTGATTTTGAGAAATATAATCAACTCTCAACAGATGCTAAGTTAAAACTAATGGAGAGTAATTACTTGACTCCAAATGAGTTTAATAATAAATGGGAGAGGCATATAAAAGAAATTAATGATAGGGGTAAAGTACTTGAACAAAGTAGAGCTGGTGCATTTATGCCTTTAAGTGCAGTACTTAATGCTCCTGCTGCTGAGAGTTCTACAGGTAGTGCAAGCGTAGATTTTTTAAGAGGTATTTCAGGTGATGAAGCAGGAAGGAAATTAGCACTGGATAAGAATAACAGGATACTTGAGAAAATATATAATGATGATGTAGACAATGCTGCAAGCAAGTTTGCATCACAGGTAGCTGATGCCTATTATGGTTCAGAGATTGCAACAATGAGTGACACTCAAGTGAAGAAAGCTTTTATACAAGCCATTAATGGTAATCCAAGGAAGGGAGACTTAGGCATTCCAGAGTTAGCATCACATTATGGAAATGGTACTGAAAGTCAAATAACATCAGAAATGCGAGACTTTAGTATTGATGATATGAGACAAGTGCTTGCAAAGAAGAGAGTCTATGATGCCTATATGTCACCAGATATGGCAATGACAGCATTGAATAATGATGCAAAGAGATATATTAGAGACCATCAAGGAAGTGTAAAGAGATTTGGATTGTTCTTAAAAGATGTAGGCATTTCTTCAATGAGCTATACAGCAGATAAACTGAATGGTATAGCAGAGATTTACAGAATGGGACAAGATGCTTGGGCAGAGAAACCCATTGTAATGGTAGATGATAAAGGAAATATTCTTGACCCTAAGAAGATAAAAGTTGTAAGTGACAAGCAGGGAAGATTGCGTTATCAAGATAAAGATGGACAACTACATTCAGTACATAAAGAGCAAGTAGACTATACTACATTACATAATATGGGAAAGAATCCTGATGGTAGTGATATAGAGGGAGCTTTTGGTGTAGATTGGATGACACTGAATCCACAATATTGGACAAGAGCAGAGCAGTATGGAACTCTTGATGATAATGAGCAAAAGCAATATGAGAAATTAGGAAGCAGTCCTTATAAGGTAGCATATAATCCTAATAAAGACAGTGATATAATGTATGAGGCATTTAAGATGATGAGCTTTGGTATTGCAGATGCAGCATCACAACTCATACCTTATGGTGTAGGGATGTTAGGAAGGTCATTAAGTACAGCAAGTAAGGTAGGAAAAGTTGCAAGAGGCTTTGGTAAAGTACTTGACACTACTGGAAAAATGCTTACAGCAGAGACAAAGATAGGACAAGTAACACAGGGTACAGCAGGTGCTCTTGGTATTGCTTATGCTTATGGTAGAGGAGCATTTCAAGAGACACTGCAACAAAATCTTGCAAATGCAGAGGAAGCAGCACAAACAGCAAGTAGGAATGACATCTATAATCAATATAATAGTGACAAAGACTATAAGGCAGGAGTAGATAAACTTATCAATGCAAGAGCTGCAAGTATGAAGGCTGACTATTTAGCTAAGATTCAGAAAGACAGCAACATGAAAGTGATAGATGAGAATACTCTTGACAAGATGATTCATGCAAGGGCACAGGAAGCTGTGCTTGGAGAATTGGTGCAAAATAGAATGAAAGAAAGAATGGCATCAAAGGATTATGCAGATTTGCAGCAGAAAGCCATTGATGGTGCAGGAGATGTAGCTTTCAACTCATTTTTGACAGAAGGAATAAAGTATGGATTTGTAAATAACTTTGGATATAGGAAATACTTATATACCAATCCTGCTGGACTGTCAAAGAAAGTATCTTCTACATTCAAGGGATTAGAAGAGATTACAACAAAAGAAGGCAGACAGAGATTGACAGCAGGGGCAAGTAAGTTCCTTACAAGAGGTCAGAAGCTGAAGGAGTTTGGTAAGACATTAGGTTCACAGGCATGGGGAGGAGCATGGACTAATGGCACTGATGATATGCAAGTAGATGCAGCAGAAAGAATCAATGAGGATAGCTTTAAGAGATATCTTGATGCCTATCAGAATGGAGAAGCCATAGCAGATATTTATGGTTTTGCAGATGGACTATATTCATATATGAAAGGACTAAGTAACTCAATGGGTCAAGAGACAACATGGAATGCAGCATTGGTTGGAGGTCTAGGAAGTATAGTGAATTTCACTCCTAACTTTGCTAATATAGCAAGGCTTGCTACAAAGGAAGGTAGAGAAGCTTACAATAATAACTTTACAAGAAGAATTGTAAGAGATGAGAATGGAATACCAGTGAAGAATGAAGATGGTTCCATTAAATATGAAGACCTTAAAAGAACAGATAACTGGAGAGAAAGAGCAAACTATTTCATTCAGAATGGTGTGCTAAATACCTATTATGGAAAGAAACAGAGTGAAAGAGACTTACAAAGTCATGCAGACTATGTTAATGACTTATTGGACAGTTATAATGACTTTAAGGATATAGAGGGACTTGTAGCATCAAATGGGGCTTCAGAAAATTTAGAGAGTCAGGGAGATGCAAAGACATTACAGTTTATAAAAGCACTTCATTCTATTAATGCTCTGAATAGGTTAGGAGAGAACTCTAATGACCCAACTACATTATCATCGGTAGTACAGAATGCAAAAAACTTCATTGCTAAGGCTTCACAGCTTGATGATGAGAATGGAGAGAGTCCTTTCAGTGAAGAAGAGATAAGCAATCTTCTTTCACAATACTATGCTGCAAACCCAGACTTAGACCAAAGTGAGTATAATTCACAGAAAGCATTATACACCATTGCACAGAATGCACAGAAGCTACAAGAAGCATCAGAAGCCTTTGACAAGGCAGAAGGTGAGATTCAGAAGATAGAGAAAAATAGAAGTGAAGCCATAGATCCAGAGGTGAGAACAAAGATGAAAATTCAGCAAGCACTCAATGGACATTGGGAAGAAAGAAAACAAAAAATGCAGTCAGAGATAGACGATGCTTCAACAAGTGAGCAAACACATGATGCAAGTACAATCATAGCAAGTGTTGGAGGTATAGACAATGCCAAAGCACTTGTTAAAGTATATGATAAACAGAAAGCTGAGATAGAAAAAGAACTTACAGAACAACAGAAAAGAACAAAGACTTTTGATGAAGAATACAAAAATGCAACAGAAGAATTGAACACTGCAAGAAGTAATGAAGATAGTGAGGCAGTACTTAAAGCAGAGAAAAAACAAAGAGAGACTAAAGCAAGGCTTGATTCATCAAAGGAGCAGGAGAATTATCTTGAAAGACTTATTTCAATGACTGAAGACAAGAAGAAATCTTTGGAAGAGAACTTTACAGATGTTAGTGCAAAGATATTAACTGCTGATGAAATATTTGCACTTGACCCAGTGACAAGGGCAAGGATGGTGAATAAAGATAATAGAGAACTGTATAGCAAAGAACAGCAAAGAGAAATAGAGAAACTTGAGCAGAGGCTTATTATGAGAGATGCTGATGCTCTTCAGAAAATACAAGACATAGCACTGTTGACACAAAGAATAGATTCTAATAAGGATGCTTATAGTAGAATGGCACAGAATCCAGAGGCAGCAGCAGTTTCCTTGGAGGCTCAAAGATTACAGTCAGCTGAAGCTGCATATAAACTGATAGGTCAGAGGAATGCAGAGACTGTTGCAGACTTTATCAATAGATTTGATGAGGGACTAAAGAACCGTTCTGATATATCTGAAGATAGTAAGAAGAACTATGTATTCAGAACATTAAGAAAACTCAATACAGGACTGCTTGATGTTATAGATGAAGACTCCATGCTTCCTAAATATCAGCAGCAGGTAGTTGATGCAAAGGAATGGGGTAAAGTTGTTGAGGATATTGTTTCTATAATCAATCAATCAGACAAAGGAGAAGATTGGCAAAATAATATATTGAAGAATATAAACACAATAGTAGAAAATGCCAACAATAAAGAAGAGATTATGTCAGCTCTTGAGAAAGTTGTAGATGATACAGAAGGTTCAGAATCATCGAAAGACTTTGAATATATCCTTGATGGTATGAGGAAGTTAGGTTATCTGAGAGATGCTACTATTATTGAGAACAGAAAACAAAGGAAACAGCGTGAAGCAGAGGAAGCAAAGAAGAAAGAAGAAGAAAAGAATAAAGTAGATGAGGCTGCAAAGAATGCTGCTGAGAAAAAGACTGTTGAAGAGAAGGAGAAGCAACAGAATGAAGAAGGAATGGATATGGGTAGAAAACCAAATAAAAATGATGTTATAAATAGCACAGAAGATGTAGATATATTTGGTAATGAAGAGCCTTCAGAGGAACAAAGCAAAGAAGAAGTAGGAGAAAAACAGAGTGCTTCAGCACCTGTTACTCAGAATGTGAAGACTATCTTGAGTGATGAGTCTGGGGATAGGAGTGTTACAGTAGGAGATATGTGGTATGGCACTGCTGATAATACCAAGAAGGGTAAATTCACTGTAACAAAGATGGGAGATAATATAACCTTTGACACAGATGAGAAGAATGATGTGCTGAATGTTACTTCTGATGAATATGATGTAACTTCTGAAACTAAGGAGCATGAGGAAAATGCAGTGTTTGAGGCAAGTTCTATGGAGAAAAGAGGTGATGATTGGTATTTTGTTGGTAATTTTGCAGGAACCAAAAATACTACAGAAGTGAAAGCAAAGAAATCTTTTGACATAGAAAAGGCCATAAAGAGACAACAGGAAGCAAGGGAAGCAGAACTTGCAGCCAAGGGAGTAGATGTTGACAATGTGAATATTGTTGACAATGGAGATAGTGTGCAAGGTAGATCTGAAAACATTGATGAACAGAATAATAACATTACCCCTGATGATAAGATGATAGAGGTGTCGGAGATTAATGAAGATGCTGATGAATTGAATGGTATAGGAGAGCATAATATAGAGACAAATGTTAATACTATTAGTGGTAATGCAATGAGTAGATATGAGTCTGATCCATTAGCGAAGGATGGTAAACTTGTTAATAAAAAAGGCAAGGATGATAGAAAGCAGATGGATGAATATTATGCTTGGATGGATGCAGCTGGAATAAAGTTGCAGAATATTATTGACCGAGAACTTGCAAAAATATTAAAGAGAAATCCTAATGCCAAGGTGAAGTTTATGGCAGTGAGACCAGAAAGCAATGCTACTAATGATAGTAGTATGCAGAGACACTTAATGCTTGTATTAGACTATGACAATAGTATTAATAAAGGAATTACTGCAATACACAATGATGATAATGGTGGAGTGATAGAGAGTCAAGAAAAGAAGTATCTTGTGATAGGAGTTGCTGGTTATAGGAATGGAAACTTTGCACAGCAGTCACTCTATAATGTACTATGGAATCCTGTATCTCCTACTTCAAGAAACAGTAAGGGAGAACCATTTGGATTGATGATAAAGCCTAAAAAGGAGTTCTTTGAGACACATCCTAATGAAAGATTCTATGTGAATGAGAGTCTAAGTACTGAGATAGTGACATATTCTTTGATACCAGGGTATATTGTTAAGCAGGGATTGAATGACAGTAATACAGAGTTCAGGAGTGTGAGAGAACTACTTGCTGACAAGGAGAGAAATCCTATGGGATATGATATGCAAAGTGTAGCATGGGGAATACAAGAATTGACAAAGTTCTTGACTATAGGAGCTTTTGTAGATGATGTAATGGTTCCAAGGAATACTATAAGGAATGCAGGAAGTGCCTTTGTGCTTATGCCAGCAAGTAATGGAAAGATGGTACCATCCTACTTGAAAGTGTTGAAGTATAATGAGATGAGAGATGGTGCATTGAAAGACAAAGTAGAAGGATTATTGCAAAATGTTGTATCTCCAGATTATGCAACAAGGTATCAGGCAGTGATAGATTTGAGTAATATCTTCTATTTTGATAAGGAAGGTGACACCATATTGCTTAGGAAAAACAAAGCAGAGTTATCATTGGTGCATGATGGAATAGTGCAGAAGACATTTGTTCTTGACAGTAACTTTGACAGAGCAGAGTTTATGAAGGCAATGGAAGATATGAATCCAAGAGTTAATGTTACTGCAAAAGTACTACAAAGTCAAGAATTACTGAAAGAATATGATGAAGCAGGAGCACTTATGACAGATGCAGCAATGTTTGGTACAGCAGGAAGTTCTTATAGTATTTATGGGCTTGATGGTGAAGGCAATATGTTGAAACCAAAACAGCCTGTGAATGAAGCTTCTAAGACTACTGTCAATAGTGACTTTAAGAATGAGAATAAGAGTCAGGTGATATATAAGCACCAATATTACACTTATAGGGTGGATGATGGAATGTATTATCTTAATGGAGAACCTATCACTGATGAAAAGATGATAAAGCAGTTGGAGCATAACAAGATGATTATAGATAATCAGCTTAGTCCTATCAAAAGTGAAGGAGTATGGGAATACTTTATCTTGAAAGAAGGAGAACATCCAGAGGCTATAAAGGTGAATAGAAATACTAAGGAAGTGAAGAATGTCAGTAAGGAAAAGGCTAAGGAGATAATCAGTAAGATAGAGGAAGAGAAAGCCAAGAAGCAAAGAGAAGCTGAGGCACAGAAGCAACTGAAGATAATAAACTCTGAAGATGTAGATATTATAGGAAATTCTGATAATACAAACCTTGTGATGGATCCAAATACTGGAGAAATGGTTGTAGATAATACTGTTAATGAAACACCTGTTCCTAAAGAAGAAAACAAGAATGAAAACAAAAAAGAAGAAGTAAAGAAAGAATCTAAAAGTGAGAAGAATAATAAGAAGATTGAGAGTAGTAACAATACTGCATCAACACAAACCTTTGCAGAACTTATAGGGAATAAGAAACATAGAATGAGTATAATAAAGTTGGTTAAAGGTAAATGGAAAGATGCTCCAGTTGCTCCTGCCCAGCTTGAGAAATTCTTGAAAGATAGAGATGTGGAGGTAGATAGTATTGGAACATCAGAGAAAGATATTGATGCCTGGATGAAGACAATAGAAGATTGTAGGTAAGATAGATTGATATAAGAAGGTATATTGAGGTGAAAGATTTATTAGCCTTGATATACCTTTTATTTGTTATTAGAACTTTATTTACATTATATGAATGGTTTTATTAGTTGCTTAAAATACAGGAAAAGAGTTTTTACATTTGCATAAAATAAAATCATTAAGTATGAATAAAGAAAATTACTTTGGTGAAGCTGCTATGAAGGATAATCCCAAGAAAAAAATAAGACTTGAGATTAGAGATAATTCTGTGACAGAGAAAAAGATAGCAGAGAATGCTGTAACTACAGATAAGATATTTGATGGAGCTGTAACTAAAGATAAACTCTCTCCTGAATTGTTGGAGGAGAATATGGTGGAGAGAATAACGGAGGAGGAGATAATAGAAATAGTAGGAGAGAAAGGAGACATACAATGAATAAGTTTGTAGATGATAAAGGACTTAAAAGATATACTGACAATATGAAACTTCTTCTTAAGAAGAAAGTTTCTAAGAAAAGACCTTATGGTCAGATAGTTATTGGTAAGTCAATAGATCCAACATCGTATAATTGGGGAACAATATATGCTTTTCGTGGACATCCATGTATAACAATATGGAGTGATAATGAAGTTGAGACATTTAATATAATTATTCGTGATACTACGGGTAAAGATATAAGTAATGAATATCAATCATCAGGAACAGTATTTAGTAGCCCAGGAGTTAAATACGCTCATTTAATAAACTTAATTGGATATCCAAACATTCCATGTGGTTTTAGAATGTTTAATCCATATACAAATGGAGACACTACTATACATTTACAAGAAGTAAGTATTCCACATGCTAACCTTACAGGTACTTCAAAAAAATACAGTTGGAATAATGGAAAACGTGTGACAAGTAAAAAGGGAACTTTTGAGATGGCTTGTGAAACATTGAAATATATGTTTGATCCTAATCACCCCTATACAGGGATTGGTATAGTAAAGTCATATCAATTAAATAATGGAGTTGTTGGAGTACCATATTGGAAGCATAGTGTATTTCGTGGTAAACCTTATAGAGATAAATTTCCTAATAAAAAGAAAAAATATACAAGATTTACGAGAAAAACTTCTAGATTAGGTGGTGGTTTATGGCTTGTACGTTTCTATGATAGAAGGAGTAAGACATATATGAATGATGTAAAAGTATATGTAAGGAAAACTAAAGAAGGAAAGCTTATTTTCAAAAGGACATAAAAAATGGGTAGCGTTAGACAAAAAGGATACTACACCACAAGGCATGTACTTCATTAACCGTCTAACTTACCACCCATTGCAAAGATACTATATAATATTCAATTTTGCAAGAGTTTGAGTAATAAAATAAAGATAAAAGATAAAGTTTAACAAACATTAGTAATAAATTAACAAACAAACAATTATGACAAAATTTGTAGACAGTTTAGGACTAAAAAGATTAGTCACAAAGATTGCTGAAGCAGTTAGCAATGGAACTTGGTTGCCAGTGAAGAAAGGAGGTGGTGAAGGTTCTATTGTAATGGGAAGGGATACTTCAGCAGACGGTGAATATTCTCATGCAGAAGGTAGAGAGGCAATAGCAACAGGTGACTACTCTCATGCAGAAGGTGAAGCTACAATGGCAACAGGTCTGGCTTCTCATGCAGAAGGTGAATATACTAATGCTATGGGAGATTATTCTCATGTGCAAGGTACAAATACAGCTGCTTCTGGTTATTATTCTCATGCGCAAGGCAGCTATAATTATGATGATGCCTCATTTATTGACATGGTAGGTGTTGGTACAGGTGGTGAGGAGAAAACTACTAAAAATGCTTCTGCTATATATGTTGGACGAACTTCAATAGGTATAGTTGATCCAAGCGACCCCAAGAATGGTTACCAATATCTACTTGGTGTTGGAGGTTATCAAGGACAAGCCATTGATGATGGTATGAAGAGTGTGCAAGAAGTGATAGCAGACCTTGAAAAAGGAGTAGCAGAAACAGAGACTATGACTGTTGAAGAGATTAGGGAGATAATGAGTGCATAGAAATAAATGAAAAGATAAATAGTAACATAAAATTTTTTTAAAACAAATCGTTATGACAAAGTATTTAGACAAAGTAGGCCTTACAGAGTATACCAAGCTGATGAAGGCTCATGTAGCAAAGAGTACATTGAAAATTGGTGAATCATCAGGTACGGCTTATGACGGAGCAAAGGGTAAGGCAAATGCAGACTTCATCAGTGGGGTGAAGAACGGCAACCTCGCTCTTGTGTCACCAGAAATCAGAGGCAGATGGAGTGTGTTCAACGCAGCTGGTACAGTAGTGGAATCAATGGGTTCACCATCAACCTCTCTGTCACTTGAAAACGGTTATCAAGCATCATGGACAGGCTCATTCTTATATCCAGCAGCAAAGGAAGGCCAGAAAGTTCCAACAAGTGTATCTGGTAATTGGACTGCACTTCCAGCAGCAAATACACCATCTGCAACATACAAAACCCCAGAGAAGGTAAAAACTGACACCACTATCTCGGCAACTATCGCAGCTGCCAAAACTGGTCTTATGGTTGTTGGTTCAGATGTAAAGCCTGCAAGTGGCAATGACACAAAGACAGCATCTGCAAGCGTACACTTCTATCATCGCCGTTATTTTGGTTTGGCTTCAGTATCAAATATAACAGCAGATGTTATAAAGGGTTTGAGTAAGACGGACCTTAATAATTCACGCACAGCAAAGTTGACTGGTATCTCAGCAACAGATGCTCAGTACTATGTAATAGCTTATCCAAAGGCAATGGGTGAGTTGACCAAGATAGTACAGAATGGTGCCACACCATTGCTGAATGGAGGTTTTGTAAAGAGTGAGGTAACAGTGACAAATGCAGCTGGTGCTTCAATAGTTTACTTGGTATACCGTACAGTAAACCCAGGAGCATTGAAGGATAACTCATTCCTGGATATAGCATAAATAATTGTTTAACATTAAAAACATAAAAAAGATATGGCATTAAAACAAGCAAATACGCTGGCTCCAAGTAATGTGTCAGCAACAGGTTTTGCCTTGGCAGACGCAAGACATATTGGAGGTCATAAAGTTGTAGCAAGTCTAACAGCTTTGTACGCATTGCAGGATTGGCAGCTGCTTAATCCTGGGGAAACAGACACAGCATTGGCATTAGGTCAGCAGTGGTATGTTAAGGGAATTGGTTTCTATAGACTAACCAACTGGGCTAATCGTAAAACATCAAGTGGTTGGATAAAGGAAGTAGATCCAAATAACATTGACACTACTCTGTTTCAGATTGTTTCTGCTCTTCCTACAAGTGGCATTAATAAGAATCGTATATATCTTGTAGCTTCGGCAAACAGAGACCCTAATGGTAAAAATATATATGCCGAGTATATCTATACTGGTGATACCTCAGCCACCTATGACGCAACCAAGTGGGAGAAAATTGGTGAATATACACCAACAGTGGACTTATCGCCTTACATGAAGTTGGAGCAGAAGGGTGTGGCTAATGGTGTAGCTACCTTGGATGCAAAGGGTAAGGTTACTGACACCCAGTTGTGGGATGCAACAAGTGAGAAGCATGGCTTGATGTCAGAAGAAGATAAGAAAATTCTTGATACAATCAATGATGAACTATCTGTGGGTAAATACTCTGATGTATGTAAGTTTGATGATATATTTACACCCCTTATTGGGGATGTTGAAATACTTCAGCAATCACTTTCTGAGTCTGCTGTAAACTATACTATTATCTATCTTACAACTAAAAATATGTTTGTAGCAAGCTATGAGGGTAAATATTATAATAACTGGGCGCATAGAGCAGAAACCTTTGGTGCCTCAAATACTCCAGTAGAAGGTAAATTGTATTTAAAGAAAGCAGGACAGATATCAGTGGCTGGTTCGATTGCATCACCTACTTTATATACAGGTGATAGTAAAGGTCTCTATCCTCTTGCTAATCAGAACGATATTCAAGTAATGTCTAATGATGAAATTGATGCTTTGTTTGCATAAAACATAAGCTAACAAGTAAATAAAAGTGGTGGACCTTTTAAAGGGTTCACCATTTTTTATTTTCTTTATTCTATCCTATCCAAATCTTCTACAGCCTCCTGTATTTTTATATTTATTACCTCGTTCACTGTCTTATGTGTTTTTCTAAGTTTTATCTGTTAAGTCTTTAGCTTTATTTAGTAATACCATAAGAGAAGTTCTTAAATCATTTTGTTTTGCAAGATTGAGTTTCTTTCTGATATGAGTGCGTTGGCTTGTGATGTTAGAAGGTGTTTTGTGAAGGGTGAAACATATTTCCTTTAAGGACTTACCAATAAGGATTAGTTTACAGATTTCTACTTCTGAAGGTGTGAGGGATGGACAGATTGAGAGAAGGTTGATTGTTTCTATATACTGCTGATGATAGTAATCTTTAATATTGTTGAGTAGTTCTTCTTGATGAGTGGAAGACAGTCTTGATAAGAGAGAGTAAACTTTTTCTTTGTCAGACTTATTAAGATTGATAAGCATATCAATGGCAGATTGTTCTTCTTTGGTAATTCTGTTAGGCATACGGAGACCTTTAGTTGCATTTTTAGAGTCAAAAATTATGATGTAAAGAATAAACATATAACCAACAAAGAAAATTCGCATGGCTCTTAGAATGTGATGGAGAGGAGAGGTAATGCAGAAGATAGTAAGACTAAGGGTTAGGATTGTTATTATAGTGATTGCTAACTTACTTAGGCGCACAGCTATAGCTACTGAAGCAAGGATGAGAATGATGTTGAGATTGCCAAGAATATGAATGCCATAAACACCTGTTGTAGATAACTCATAAAGAGATTCTGCTGATAGCTTTATAGCTATAGCAGTAAAGAAGATATAGACAGATGCTTTAGTGGAGATGGTGTTAGTCCAAAAAAGAATCTGTAGAATAATTATAAAGATAAGGTGAAACCAATTATAGGCATCAAAGATGATGGAATGATGGTAGTCATTAAGACCAAGAATGTTTGCAGGAATATAGAAAAGTTCCACAAAAGTAGTGAAAAGGAAACACACAAATTGTCTGCGCTCCTGAAGACCACAGTAATAAGGATACTTGAAGTGTTCAAGCTTACTTATAAAATTAAAGAAAAATGTTGTCATAACTATTATATTGTTAGAATAAAGAGTGAATTAATAACAAAAGCAAAGTTAAGAATAATAAATAGAAAAAGAAAACCTGTAATGTTAAAACTGAAAGAATAAGTGAAAATC
>ERZ870052.93-NODE-93-length-31067-cov-7.170668_pt1 | contig 31067 bp, 24 predicted proteins | sample MGYA00520889_ERZ870052 | MGnify/ENA primary metagenome ERZ870052 (study PRJEB32232, sample SAMN07284988) | human gut metagenome | biome: human-associated habitat; material: feces | host: Homo sapiens | place: Tanzania | collected 2014-08-14 ...
AAGGATGCATAAAATTGCATCAACAAGTCATAAAAAAACACAAAGACTTGTACAAATGGATATTTATACGTAACTTTGCAGGGTTAAAACGAATCAATAACATTAATTCCAGGAATCTAGAAGTTTTTACCCATGCATAGAATGCAAATTATACTAGGGGCTTTTGTGGCCTCACTTATCGGTAGCTCTTGCCAGGCAACAACATTAGAAATGATACCCGAGATGGGAATCTTTAAGAAAAAAAAGAAGGTAGAGCAGAAAACCGATTCGGATTATAAGAAACTTGTTGGCAGCGATTCTGTCAATGTCAAAGGTGTAATGAATGTTGTAAAAAAGGACCAGGACTTTTATCTTGAAATGCCCACAAAGCTTATGGGCAGAGTCTTTTTGGTATCTAACAAGCTACAACGTGTTCCTCATGAGCTGAACGAGGCTGGTGTTAACCGTGGTATCAACTACGAGAACCAGTGCATACGCTTTGAATGGGACAAGAAGAAGAAAACTGTTTTTGTGCGTCAACAGCGTGCCACTCCTGAAGTGAATGCCAATGACGCTATGGCTGCGTCGGTGGAGAACAATTACATCGACCCATTAATAGCGAGCCTTAAGGTAGAGGCTGTCGCTAAAGATTCGTCTACTGTTATTTTTAAGGTAAACGACCTCTTTAACGGCAAGAAGACTTACCTTAACGACGTATTCAACCTTATCAATCTCGGCACTTCTGCCGACTCGGATCTCTCACAGATTATCGATATCAAGGCTTTCAGCAACAACGTTACAGCTACATCAGAGCTTACAACAGTTGTACACGAAGGAAAAAGCAAAACCAATATCACCATTGAGGTGAGCAGCTCGTTGGTGCTTTTGCCCGAACAGCCTATGGTGGCTCGTAAGGAAAACCAGCGTGTAGGCTACTTCACAACAACTCGATTGCAGTATGGCGACCATCAGCAAGAGGTTACAAGCAACAATTATATCACACGTTGGCGCTTGGAGCCTAAGGACGAACAGGCTTATATGCGCGGCGAACTGGTAGAGCCAAAGAAGCCTATAGTATTCTATATAGACCAGGCTGTACCCGAATTCCTACGTCCTTATATTAAAAGAGGTATGACCGATTGGAACGTTGCCTTCGAGAAAGCAGGTTTCAAGAATGCCGTTCAGGTGTTCGACCTTACCGACAGTATTGCTGCAGAGGGCGACGACATGAAGTATTCGGTTTTGACATACGATGCCTCTGAAAAGGCAAACGCTATGGGCCCATCGGTTATCGACCCTCGTACTGGTGAGATTCTTGAGGCAGACATCATCTGGTGGCATAACGTTAAGTCGCTATTGCGCGAATGGATTATGGTACAGACTGGCGCATACAACAAGGATGCACGTCAGTATAAATTGCCAGAAACATTGATTGGTGACGCAGCTCGCTTTGTTGCGTGCCACGAGGTAGGCCATTCTCTTGGATTGCGCCATAATATGATTGCATCTAATGCCTACCCTACCGACTCGCTACGCTCAAGAGAGTTTACCGATCGTGTTGGCGGCACTGCTGCTTCTATTATGGACTATGCCCGCTTCAACTATATAGCACAGCCTGGAGACAACATCCGTATGATTTCGCCACAAATTGGTCCATACGACTTGATGGCTATAGAATGGGGCTACCGTTGGTTCCCAGAGGAGAAGGATGCAACTGCCAAGCTTAACGACTTCTTAAAGAAGCACACAAGCAAGGAATATCGTTATAGCGAGACACAGAGTCAGCGCACTGCCATAGACCCACGTTCTTTGAGCGAGGACCTTGGCGATGACGCTATGAAGTCGGCTCACTATGGTATAGAGAACCTAAAGCGTGTGATGCCTAACATCATCGAATGGACACGCACCGGCGAACCTGGTCAGACATACGACGAGGCCTCTAAGCTATATCAGGGTGTTATATTCCAGTGGAGCCTTTACCTATACCATGTACTTGCCAATGTGGGTGGTATGTATATCGACAACACTACTGTTGACGACGGCAAACCTACCTTCACATTTGTAGAGAAGGACAAGCAAAAACGTGCTGTACAGTTCCTTATCGACGAGGTATTTACATGTCCTAAGTGGCTCTTCAGAAGCGAGCTCAACAAATACACATTCATCAACAAGAACACTCCGATTGGTGTACAGGAACAGTCGCCCGACTATGCCTTGCAAAATCAGCAGAGCTATATGCTCTGGGATATGCTCGACAACAGTCGCATTATGCGCATGTTTGCTAACGAGCAAGCTAATGGCAAGGAGGCTTTCAGTGCTGTAGACATGATGAATATGCTGCACAAGCACTTCTTTGGCAATACTATTGCTGGCAAAACTCTAAGCATAGACGAGCGTCAGCTTCAGAAGAACTTTGTGGATGCGCTTATCACAGCTGCTGCACAGATGGAGGGAGTAAAGATTAACAAGCGTATATTCAATTCGCCTGCAATTATCGACTCGCCTGAATTTAACATGCCATGCCATAGCCTCAGCTCTGCATCACGCACTATAGACATGGGTGGAACACAGACTGCACGTGTGAGTGATGCAATAAGCATTAAGCGTGGCGAATTGATTAGAATTCTCAGTTTGCTTAAGTCAAAACGCCACTCTGGCGATACCGCAACACAGTTCCACTACGAGGACGTAATAATGCGTATACAAACTGCATTGGGACAAGAGATTAAGTAAAAATAGTAAGGATAACAAAAAAGAAAGAGAAAAATGAGAATGAGAACATTCATGCTATTGCTCATGGTTTTCACCATGAACATGCTCTCGGCACAAGAGCGCACTATCACGGGCATCGTGGTAGATGGCACTATGGGCGACGATCCATTGCCAGGCGCTACTATATCTGTGTTGAGCGGACCAAACAAGAAAGTTTCGCATGGAACGGTTACCGACTATGATGGTAAGTTTACGCTTAAGGTCGATGCCAAGGACAATTTGTTCTCTGTAAGATTCATGGGCTTTGAAACACAAGACGTGAAAATCGTTGCAGGAAAGAACGACTATAGAGTTGTGCTCAACACTGACGACAAACTTATTGGCGAGGTGGTTGTTACTGGTTATCAGGAACTCGACCGCCGTAAGCTTACTTCGGCTGTGACTACTCTTAAGATTAACGAGGAGAAGATTGGCGCTGTAAACAATATCGACCAAGCTTTGGCAGGACAGATTGCAGGTCTTTCGTCTATTACATCTACTGGCGCTCCTGGTGCACCGGTTAAGATTCGTATACGTGGTACTGCCTCGCTCAACGGTACTCAGGAACCTTTGTGGGTACTCGATGGTATTCCTATGGAAGGTACCGATATTCCAAACATGGATGATTTGAAGGACATCGACAACATATACCAGACATCTATAGCTGGACTTAATCCTTCAGACATCGACAATATCACAGTACTTAAGGATGCTGCCGCTACTGCTATCTATGGTGCAAGAGCTGCCAATGGCGTTATCGTTATCACTACCAAGAAGGGACGTGCCGGCAAACCGCTTATCAATTTCTCGGGCAAACTGACATATATGCCTAAGACAGATATCGACCGCCTTAACCTGCTGAACAGCAAAGAGAAGGTTGACTTGGAGCTTAGTCTTTTGGCTTCAGATTACACCTATCGCCAGAACAAGGGTGGTGTTGCAAGCATTCTAAACTCTCTTGGCGAGACCAATGCATATAAGACCGGCGGATGGGATGCGCTGAGCGAGACGGCACGCAACCAAATAAACCATTTGCGCAACACTAACACCGATTGGAACGATATTCTCTTCCGCAATGCGCTCACACAGGAGTATAATATGAGTATTTCGGGTGGTGGCGACAAGAGCGACTACTATACATCTGTGGGCTATAACGACGAGCAAGGTACCGTAAAGGGTGTGGGCAATACCCGTTATAACATCACTCTTAAAACAAATTATCAAGTTAACAAGATGCTTAAAGTAGGTGCTTCGGTTTATGCCAACGAGCGTAAGCAGAACACATATCTTACCGACAGCAACGGATTCACCAATCCTGTATACTACTCGCGTCTGGCTAACCCCTACTTCACTCCATTCGACGAGAACGGCAACTATAACTATGATACCAATGTGCAGGGTAAGGAAGACTCATCACTTAACTTTAACATCTTTGAGGAACGACTCAATGCCAACAGCAAGCGTCGCGACCGTTCAATGATGGCTATACTTAATGCCGAGCTTAGACTTACCGACTATCTCAAGCTTACATCACAGTTTGGATTACAGGAGGATTCTTACTCGCTTAGCAAGTATGCCAACGAGAACACATACGCTATGCGCAAGGAGAAACTATTCACCGAATATATTGGTGCAGATGGCGTTAAGAAGAGTTTCTTGCCTGATGGTGGTATGCACAAGACTACTGAATACCACAACCGTCAATGGACATGGAAGGCAATGGCTGAGTTTGTCAAGACATTCAACCGCATACACGATGTCAACTTTATGCTTGGTACCGAGGTGCGTCATGCCAAGTCGAACTCTATCTATAGTGTAGCTTACGGCTACGACTCGCGCACTCTTACAACACAACCTGTTATATTCCCAAGCCAAACATGGGCTGATGCCTATCCTCTGCATATAGAAACAGAATCGGAAAATGCCTACGTGTCTTGGTATGCCACAGGTTCTTATTCTCTCTTCAACCGCTATACATTTGGTGGTAGTGTACGTTTTGACGGATCTGACGTCTTTGGCGTTGCCAAGAAGTATCGTTACTTGCCACTCTACTCTGTCAGCGGTCTTTGGAGAGCAAAGGAGGAAAAATGGCTTAAGTCGGTTAAGTGGCTCGACAACCTTTGCTTACGTGCATCATACGGTTTGCAGGGCAACATCGACAAGAACACTTCACCTTATCTTATAGGTATTCTTAAGAAAGGCACTATACTGCCTGGCACTACAGAGGATATCATCAACAGCGAGACAGCTCCTAACCCAAACCTTAAATGGGAGAAGACAGAGAACGTGAACGCTGGAGTCGACTTGGCTTTGTTAAACAATGCCATCACCCTGTCGGTAGACTACTACTATCGTCATAGTACAGACCTTATAGGCTTGAAGATGCTGCCTCTTGAGAGTGGATTCTCGTCTACTACCATCAACTGGGCAAGTATGAACAACAAGGGTGTGGAGATTGCTCTTGGTACACGTAATATCAAGACAAAGGACTTTACATGGACAACCAACTTGAACATTGGCTACAACGAGAACAAGGTTATTCAAGAGACTGTAGCACAGAACGCCACTTACCCTGGACGTGAAGGCTATCCTGTAGGTGCTCTATTTGCATATAAGACAGCTGGCCTCGATGCAGACGGCTATCCTCTATTCGTAACTAAGGATGGCAATAAGGTTTCTGCTACTGAGTTCCTTAAGCTTAACAATCATGGAGCAAGTACTCTTACAGCTGAAGAACAACGCAACCTGTATACATATATGGGTAGCACTGACCCTAAGTGGACTGGTGGTTTCATCAATACATTCGACTACAAGAACTGGCAGTTGGGCATCAACTTCATATTCAACCTCGGTATGAAGGTTAGAGTGCAGCCAAGCTATTCGCCTGCAAGCTACGACCGTGGATTGAATGTAAACCGCGATATACTTAATCGTTGGACTGCAGACAATACACAGGGCAAGTTCAGCAAACTGATGATAAGCACAGAGCGTCCACGCGAGTTTGTACAATACAACGAATACAACCTCTACAGTATGCTCGACACATGGGTTAAGAGTTGCAACTACGCACGTCTGCAGAGCCTGCGTCTTGGCTATAAGCTTCCAACTCAGTGGATAAACCACATTGGATTAAAGAGTGCTTCACTCTCGTTCGAAGCTCGCAACCTCTTTGTAATAGCAAGCAACTACGACAACTATCTCGACCCAGAGACAATGGGCAACCCATACGCTCAGCCTATACCTAAGAGCTTTATCTTTGGTGTAAACGTAAACTTCTAAAAAAGAAACGAGAGTTTGGAAAAGAAAGGGATATATAATTCTAAAAGATTGAACACAATGAAAAGAAAATATCTGATGGGCATCGCCATGCTCTTGGCTGCGTTGACACTTACCAGTTGCAACGACTTTCTCGACATCACCCCTACCGGAAAGGTTATAGCCAAGACAGGCAAGGAATATAGAGCCTTGCTAACATACGAATACAAGAACTTCCCTGAAGACCGTGGACTGTCTACATTGCGCAGCGACGAGATGACACTGAGCAAGGATGCAACATCATCAGAGGATTACGACTCATACTTTGACATATGGGCATGGAACGACCTCAAGCAACAAAGCACTACGGTGTCGTTTGGATGGCGTCGATACTATCACGCTATATATATAGCCAACTATATCATCGAGCATCAGACAAATATTACTGAGGCCACAAGCGACGAGATCAACCAGTTGGTGGGCGAGGCTTATATGATGGGAGCCTATTGCCACTTCCTTTTGGCTAACCTCTATGCCGAGCCTTATACAGGCTGCAATCCTGCTACAACACGTGGCATTCCTCTCTCTATGGTGGCTGATGTCAATGCTGTGCTGTCATGCAACAGTCTTGAGCAGGTATACCAGCAGGTGATAGACGACATAAACAATGCCAAGAAGTACCTTACTGTGGACACTTGGGACGAGGGCTTTACCTATCGATTTAATAAGATTTCGGCCGACGCACTATTGGCAAGAGTTTATCTATACAAGGGCGACTGGCAGAATGCATTGGCAGAAGCCAAGACAGTAATAGAGAAACATGGCACCTTGGAAGACCTTAATACATCTAAGGTTCTGCCTAACTACTACAAGTCGGTTGAGAGCATCGTTGCATTGGAGCAGGTTATGACCTCTGGATATATCAAGATTGGCGAACCCAACAAGGCGCTTATTGATACCTATCGCACTGGCGACAAGCGCAAGTCTCTATACTATAAGGCTATTACTGCCAGCGCATACAGCCTTACCAAGTATGGTGATAAGGGAAATGACGGATACCGTTGCAGCTTCCGTTCTGCCGAGGCTTACCTCATAGCTGCAGAGGCTGCTGCTAATCTGGCTGCTGATAACGCTGACGCTACAGATAATAACCTTAACGATGCACGCACATATCTCAAGGATCTTATGGTTAAGAGATATGCATCTGCCAAGTATAATACATATGCCAAAGAACTTGACAATATGCAAAAGGCCGACTTGCTTAAGGCTATATACAACGAACGCACAGCAGAACTTGCTTTTGAGGGACATCGTTGGTTTGACCTTCGTCGCACCACTCGCCCTGCACTTAGCAAGAGCTATAAGGAAAAAAAGGGTGACGAAGAAATCGTACACAACTTTGAACTCAACGAGAACGACTCGCGTTATACACTCCGATTCCCGACCGAAGCTGTAGAGGCTAACCCCAATATCGAGAAGTGGAATAAATAACCGGAATAATCAGTACTCCAGTGCTTAACTTTAATTGGAGGGTGTGTCAAAACTCAAACAATGCGGGCTGAAAGCCCAAATTGCTCCTAGCCAAGGGTAGCGCCCTGGGTAGACGGATATTATAATAATACGCCCTGTAAGGGCAAAAGCATTCATTATCAACGCTTCTGCCCCTTCGGGGCGTACCACTTGAGACTTTTGACACACCCTCCATATATATAATAAGGTATAATATACATATATAATAAGGTATACAAACTAAAAAATTTTTAGCATATGAAGAAATTTACTTTTTCTGTTATGTTGGCATTGGCTACGATAGTTGCCAATGCAGAAGAGAATGCAGCTCCTACATGGAAAGCCAACCTTGCTACAACAGAGCAGGTAGCCGACATGCAGCGTGGCTCAGCCATGACTATAGACAATGAGGGTAATGCCATTGTTACTGGTACTTATACTAAGGATATTGAGTTTGCAAACAGCTATCTTGAGCCTATCGCAACAAGTGCTTTCATTGCTAAGTACGACAAGGCAGGAAACAAGAAGTGGGCTGCCGGATTGAAGGGTGCTGCCACCATTACAGCTGTCACCAACGATGCAGAAGGCAATGTATATGCTGCAGGCGTATTCGCCGATAAGGTTGAGATTCTCAACGGCAATGGCGACTCTAAGGAGATTATCAATGGTATGGATGGTAAGACTGCTCAGGTTTCTGCCTTCATCGTTAAGTATAATAAGGAAGGTGAGTATGTGACTTCAAAGGTTGTAATCCCTGAACAGGCTCGTAATGACGAGGGATACGGCGATCCAAACCCTAACTTCATCCCTTCTAAACTAATAGCATCAAACGGAAAGGTTTATCTTGCCGCTTCTTTCCAAGGCAACGTCAATATTAACGACCTTGCATTGGTTGGTCAGTACGGAAGTTTGTATGGCATTTACACATGGGATGTTCCTACTTTAGCTATCGTTTCATTATCAGACAACTTTGACAAGACCGAGCTTGTAGCACAATTGGCTGCAACAGATTTGGAGACAGAAGTTGGTTACGGAGCTGATGAAGCCAATTTCACAACTGATGGCTCTAAGGTATATGCAGCCTTCGTGGCTTATGGCAACGATCTCACTTTGAAGTCGGCTAACGATTCTAAGCAGATTACCGACTTGCTTAATAGTGTGACAGGCGAGGAAACCAAATACGAACACGCCTATATCTTTGCTACTATCGAGAATGGCAACATCACAGCAACAAAGACCTACCACTCTAAGATTGACGACAATCTGCGCGATGCCAAGTTCAATACTATTGACCAGATGACTTTATACAATGGCAATATCTACTTGGCTGGTACATTCAATGAGACTTTCCCGTTTGATAATACCAAAGCATACGTTGGTGGTTGCGATACTTATATTGCAAGTATTAAGGCAACCGACTTGTCTAAGAATTGGGCACTTACAAGTGGTTACGATGAGGGTGATGTAAACAAGAAGGCTGAGGTTGTAACTGGCATGGCTGTCTTTAATGGTGATGTGCAGCTTACTGGTTGGGCAGAACAAACAAGCGGACATGTTGTAGACACTCCTCTCAACTTCTATATCGATATCGAAACTGTTCCTTCTGAGATGAAGGTTGAGGCTGGTACCGATGCTATCTTTGCCACCTCTGTAGCACACAACGATATTTATACTATCACTCAAAGTGACAACAAGGCTGACGAGAATCCTACAGAAGGCGTATATACATACAACTTCTACAAAGATGGAGAGGATACTGGTGTTAAGCAGCTCACTGCCAACGGCAACACTATCAGCTGGAACAACAACATCGTTACCCTCGCTAAGGCTGCCGACATCGAACTTTACACCGCAAGCGGTATGCTTGTAAAGAAGGCTAACAATGCTTCTTCTATGTCGCTTCAGAATGTAGCAGCAGGCATCTATATGGTTAAGGCTGGCAAGCAGACAATCAAGATTGTGAAGTAACAACCACAAATCAATCTGATATAATAAACATTAATAAAATAAGGGTGTGTAAAACTCAAGTCCACGAGTTTTATACACCCTTATTATATATCTAATACAATAAAATATTGCAAGAGCATCTACATACTTATATCGAACCAAATCTATGGGTGTCTCTATAAGTTTACGATTGAAGTATTCAAATAACTGTTCCATTTACTCTACTTTTTCTGCAAATATAGCAACTTTGCATGAGTTTTATGCAGCTTTTGCTAAAAACTGCATAAAGTTTATGCAACTTTAAAGAAAAACTGCATAAAATGATAGCAAATTCTAATTCTCCCTCTTATAATTCATCGGCGACATTCCCACTTGTTTCTTAAAGAATGTGCCGAAGGCTGATGCATTGGGAAAATTTAGATAATCGGCTATCTCCTTAATACTCTTATCTGTAGTAGAGATTAAGGAGATGGCCTTTTTTGTTATCGCCTTGAACACAAGTTGCTGAACGCTGTTGCCCGACACCGACTTAACAAGCGAGGTCAAGTATTTTGGCGACAGGCACAACCTGTCGGCATAAAACCTCACTCCCCTCTCCTTTATATAATATTGGTCTATCAACTGCATCAGCTGCATATATGTCTCAAGTTTTCTACTTGGCGCATTATCCCCTTCCTTAGACATTTCATGGAATATGCTGCAAAGCCTATACGTAAGCGATAGCAATAGCAGTCTACGTTCGTTAGCGGCAAAGACATTACTGTATCGGTTGCCCACAGCCAATAGTTCTGAGTATTTTGTCAACTCATCCTCATGTCCTGTGTGCATCACCCAGCACGCCCTTGGATTAAGCATCTCTATGAATCGCATCCCGACAACGGTACTGCCAAGGATGTCGCGTATAGAATCTACGCGATAAAGAATAATAACCACAGAGCTGTCGGAACTGTGATCAATAACCGAAAAGTAAACATTGTGCGATATAAAAACAGTCTCGCCTTTGTTTACCACATATTCCACGTCCTCACAACTAAACTTAAACGTACCCGATGTGCACACAATAATGCCCACATCAGCAACGCGGAAGTTGTCAAAAAATACTTTCGGAAAAGACTGTATATTACCACACGAACAGCAGATGTCCTCATTATTGGCCATCTGCTGTTCGAGTATATCTATGTCGTTATTGCTATTCTTCATTACTTTAGCCGTTTGTACGCGACAAATTTAGCAAAAATATATGGAATAACAAAATATAAAAAAACATACCGCCCCACCATATTGGAGGAGCGGTTGTAGTTGGGGCTTATTAATATTCTATATACCCTTCCCTCGTATCCTTAGATATGTCCCTCTTAGGCCAAGGCACTACAAGCATCAAGCCTGCAAGTATAAGGCATGCATATATTGTCCAACCCGACATCTCCTTTATAGCCGACAACGTTGCCTGTACCTGTACCTTGCCCTTAGCCGACATTGCAGCCATGTTCTGCGCTTCTGTCTCGCTCTTGCCTTGATACTGCATGCCACGGGCTGTCTGATCATAAGTCATGGCTGTCTCTATATTTGTACGGTCATAATCGTGGGCATATCGTGTTATATAATACTGCTGACGATATTGGAACACCGTCTGATACAATGCCGAACCAATGCCTGGTGCTATCACCATACGTACTGTTAGCATTATGCACACCCATGTAGACAACAACTTGTACGGCATACGCTGGTTGGCATAAACAGCTATAAGCGAATATAGCAGCATCATTCCCGTTGCACGTATTACTACAGGCCACTTCATACGCTCCAACATTCCGGCTGTCTGAACCTCAAAGTACATAAACAGCGAGGCTGCTGCTATCAGTATAAAGCCAAGGGCAAAGAACCACTTAAAGTGAACTCCCTTATTGTTAAGGATGAGTATAGTTACCAATCCTATGAAGTAGCCCAGCAATACCCAATTGCCAAGAGCTGCCACCTGAATCTGGTCTGTCTTCATGCCCACACCAACAAATATGTTTACAAGCATCGAACTCGAGTTGCATATCATCAGTCCGATGAATAACAGTATACCTCCCTTAATGCTGCGCGACTTAAATACCTTAAGCATAAAGTATGGCGAACGGCGTGTCTTCTCCAGATATATAAATAATAAGGTGGAAACCACGCATATCACAGTAGCCCAACATATCAATGGAGAACTGTACCAGTCGTACACCTTGCCATATACAGCAACATATACAAACGAACAGCACATCAGACAGAACACTACCACATTGCCAAACTTAGAGAACGACAGTGGCGCACGCTTGGTAGGATACGGATTATAAGGCATGCAAACCAATGTTATCAGCAGCGCCACAAGTATGGCACCCAACATTGCATAGTACACCATCTGCCAATGATAGTTGTATGCAAACCATGCTGTTATCCACGTACCTATCTGTCCCAGCAACATAAAGAAGAAGTAGATAATAGGCTGACTCGCTTTCTTCTCTGTATCAAGTGCATCCCATCCTGCCTCATCCATTGGCTCATTGCCAGGCGTAACGTTGCGCGTTGCCTCTATACCAAAGCCATACTTGATAAGCGTGAAGAGATTGCACATCAGTAATGTCTGCCTTACAAAACCCATTATCAAGCTGTTAAGAGCAAGGATAAACAGGCTGTCTGTATTGGCACATATATAACTCTGTATGGCAAGCAAAGAGAAGCCTACCAAACTCATCAGCTTCTGGCGTCGTACACTAACCAGTGAATAGAAGAACGGCGAGAATGCCGCCATACCTATTGACGTTACAAAGCTAATGAATGCAATATGTTCCGACTGGATGCCAAGCCCACCCACCATCTCACTACTGTTTACGGTGTAGGCACCGCTTACCGTCATGATAGGTATGAAAAGAATGACGAGAAAGGCAATGCCAAGAGGCTTTGGCACCCAGTTATAGAACGGAAAATTCTTAGGCAGATGCTCAGGCACCGCCGTATATATCTCTGCTTGTGTCATTACTTAAGTTGAGCCTTTACTACAACCATCATTCCGGCAGCCAACTTATCGTTGTCTTCCTTGGATATTCCCTCAAACTCTATGCGCACTGGCACACGCTGCTGAATCTTTACAAAGTTGCCAGCTGAGTTGTCTGTAGGTACAAGCGAGTATTTAGAGCCTGTAGCACCTGATATAGCTGTTATCTTGCCCTGAAACTCCTTACCCTCAAAAGCATCTACGGTCATTGTCACCTTCTGTCCCACATATAGCTTCTCCACTTGTGTCTCCTTATAGTTGGCAATAACCCACTTCTGTGTGTCAGGCATAATATATGTAATGGTCTGAGCAGCGTTAACCAATTGTCCTTCCTCCAATGCACGACGGCCAAGTTTGCCATCGCAAGGAGCAGTAACTACACAATAAGACAGGTTAAGCTTTGCCATTTCCAAAGCAGCCTGAGCACGTTCTATTGCAGCAGCAGTATTCTTCTTGCGTGTCTGCACCTCGTTAACACCCGAGTATGCAGCCTTCTGCTGACGGCGCACAGCATCAAGTTTCTTCTTTGTGGCGTTATATTCAGTCTCAATCTGTTCAAGTTGAATAGGTGTAGCGGCATTACGTGCCACAAGATTCTGATATCGCTGACGGTCCTTGTCAAGCTTTGCAAGACGTATCTCAATCTCGGCAATCGAAGCCTCGTAAACAGTAGCCGATGTCTGTGTTGTCTGCAACGAAGCATCCACAACATTGGCACCTGCCATAGCGTCCTTAAGTGCAGCCTCAGCCTCCATCACACGTATACGATACTCACGATCGTCAAGAACAAGTAGTGTATCACCCTTCTTTACATCCTGATGTTCCTTGAAGTATATCTTCTTTATATATCCCGAGGCACGCATATTCACTGGCGAGATATACTGTTCCACTTGCGCGTCGTCGCTCTTCTCGTTGCTCTTATAGTCCATAAACATACAGCCTATCTTTACAATTCCCCATACAAGGATAGCCACACCAATCATACTCACAACCAATTGGCGTATGCGCTGGCGCTTAAGTTGCTTGGCAGTAAGCTCATGTGTCGACTTATTGTCATTCTCACTGTTGTTTACCTCGTTGTTATTTATATTGTTTGTGTTGCTGTTATTTGTTTCCATTTTATTTAATTATATTGTTTTTATAATGCAATGCAACTTATTATATGCAATGTCAAAATGCTGTTTGTATAGTAGCGGAGGTCTTCAATTTCCGCAGCAAGCGGTGATGTCAAGATACTTTATAGCTTATCGTTTGATGCTGCGGAGGCCGGAGACCTCCGCTACTATAAAATACCAAATTGAATAATTCATAACAGAATAATTCATAATCGCAGGCGAAGCCGAGAACAACTCCTAATTCGTAATTCCTAACTCAAAATTCCTAATTCAGAAAAACTCACTTCGTGAGTTTTTCCAACTCTCCCGTCAGTTTAAGCAATGTCAAGTTCGACACCTGATAATTAAAATGAGCCGTTAGATAATTATTCTGAGCATCACTCATGCTCATTTCGTCCTGCAACACCTCAGTCATAGATGCAATACCCTCGCGATATCTGTCGCTTGTCACCTTATACACATCCTCAGCAAGCAGATAGTTGTCTCGTTGCTTGCTATAGTTGCGTTGGTTGTTTGCAAGGTCGTTAACAGCATTGGCATATTGAGTCTGCATACCCTTCAACGCATCCTCGTATTTCAATTTGGCATTGTCAATATCCACCTGCGCCTTTCTTATCTTCGAACGCTTCTCAAAACCGTCGAACACCGGAATACGCAATGATATACCTATACCGTTCGACTTATACCAATGGTTCGATTCACCCGAATGAAACCAGTTCTTAAATTCATCAGTAAATGCCGCATATGTCCAATTGCCCATCAACGCAAGCGTAGGCATATATCCATCCTTGGCAAGCTTCTTCTGTTTCTCTGCCAAACTCTGCTGAGTGCGCAAAAGCTGAAGCTCATACAGGTTCTCATTCAGTCCGGTAAGCGCAGCCATATCCGTCTTGTCTATGTCTGCCTTCTCCACAGCAATGGCTTGGTCGGCAGGATAGTCTATTACATACTTCAGCATATTATACTGTTGAGTAAGCATTGCCTTGGCATTGTCATACTGCACGCTAAGATTCTCAAGATTCACGTTCACACGCTTCACATCCACACTAAGGGCCATGTCGTTATCGTGGAAAGCCTGTGTAATATCGCGCAACTCCTCTAATCGTTTTATGTTGTCCTTGATAATGCTTATCTGCTCCTCAGTGTTCTGAGCAAGATAATACATCTTACTTATCTGCACTATCAAGTCCTCCTTTGCCTTCGCGTAAGAAAGATTGTTGATTTGGTCGAGTGTCTTGGAAATGTCCAAGGCAGTAAGAGCCGTCTGACTATATAACGGCATTTGCAATTGGATACTTGCCGACGAGTTATACTGCAACGTTTTAGTAACATTGTATGGCTTACCATAAGCCGAACCGTCAGTAACCGACACAGGAGGAGTGAAGTTATCGTTTAGCGCAGCACCGATATTAATCTGTGGCAATAGGCGCGAACGGTTCTCACTGATATTGTGCTTACCCTTAAGCACATTACCCTCATATGTCTTCAAGTTAAGATTTCTTTCAATGCCCATCTGTAGGCATCTACTCAACGACAACACTTCCTGCCCCATCGAATACGAGGCAAGAAGTGTCAAGGAAAATGTGAACAATATTCTTTTCATACCTTTATTTCTTTTCGACTGCAAAGTTACGTATTTATAGCCGTTAAGATATATTCATAAAATATCACAAGTTGTTCACATTTTCCCTTTGTCAATATTTAGCGTTAAAATCTATTTCTGTTGTTTCTTCAACTTAGGTGCATTCACACCGTCATAATACAATTCATACAATGTGGCATAGTCTTCCTCATCCATTGTCTTGCTCAGCAAGTAATGCTTGCCGTCAGCATAACGACGATGGATATAGAAATGGTTGCGCCATTCTCTTGATGATGGTTTCAGCAGAACATCGTTGCTGCCCAAGAAGCATATGTCCTTGCCCATCCTTATTTCTTTTCTTCTGTATTTTCTATTGTTATACGGACTCATCTCCACATATACGTCATCCATTTTCAGAAAATTCAAAAAACCTATGGTTACGAGTTCCGGTTTCTTTGCGAAACAAACTTTGTTTTCAAGGTATACCCAATATTCTTTGCCATTTTGAACAATATGCAAAATGACGTTGTCTAACAGTTCTGCAAAATCATACTCCTGTTCTGGGTTCTCAAATGGTTCAAACCATTTGGTGCGTACAACATATTTGCCATTCAGGTTCAGCACCACTCTTATATCATATGCCTGAGGATATACCTTGGCAAACACACCAACTGGTTTCCACTTGGTATACTCATACTCACGGCAATATGCCTGCTCAGTGCCATCAGCCCTATGCTCTATTCTTAAGTCAATCTCTTCAAAATCGGCCAACAGCCTTTCGCTGTATGCATAGGTGTATTTCATTTCTATTCTCGGTTCAAATAACCAGGTGTTTTCATTCACATCCTGTTCAAACCTCCTCATCTCTTCTGTCCATGCATCCTTTCTTGTCAGCCATGCCTCCCTACTTACTGGATGCAACAAACACTCATTATCCTTTCTATAAGCCCATCCGCCAGAGTCATCCTCCCACAGTTGCATGTCGTCAATCTTCTCCTTATATATATATAGACACTCAGGTTCAGAAGGCTGAATATAGAACGTGCGGAATTGCAGACCCTTTTCAATACCATTAGTCAAGGCATCCAGCATAACAAAACAATTCTCGTCCATCCTTCGAGTCTTCACTCTCGGATACAACATCCTTCCATCCGTTGTACTAAAGTCAAGAAAACCATATCTCACAATCCAAGGTCTTCTAACAAACCTCACACCATTCTTCAAGTCCATCCATGGACGTTCACGGTCAAACTTCTTTTTCGAGTACAATTTAGCCAATCCATGAGCCTTCAATTCCACCTTATTATATATATAAGGCAAAACCTCATTGCCGTCCTTTTCTATTACGCCCAACAGCCCCATTTCGTTCTTCTTCACCTCATAACCGTAAGCCTCATCCAGGTCCTTTCTCTGTCCCTCATGAGTCATAACGGTAATCAGTTCGGTCTGCTCGTTAGATATAATACATCTACTCTCGTCACGCAACGCATACGCCACACTATATCGTTCCTCAGCACTGGCAATGTTTCCCTTGCCTGCCGACTTTCCTTCAAACATAGCCTGCCAATCCCTATCATCCGACGGCATACCAAACAAGCGGTACAATCCCACATTGTCCAATATCAGGCAATATCTCTTACCCTCATACACACGCATGCCACGTCCCACCTGCTGCAAATACTTTGATAACGACAACGTAGGACGAGCCAACTGTATAAATTCCACATCAGGACAATCAAAACCTTCACCAAACAAGTCAACGTTTACCAAAATCCTAATCGGAGTGTCTAATACCTGACAATTCGTGTTCTTCAAAGAATCATTCGAGTTTCTAAACCTTTCAATTATATATTTCCGTTCCTCGGCAGGTGTCTTCGAACTAATCGCCACAGCATTCAGTCCCCGTTCCCTATAATACTCCGCGATATGCTCCGCATGTTTAATATCAATAGCATACACAATACCCTTCTTGTCCGGCGCATATCTCATCACAGTATCACAAAGCCGTTCAATGCTCGGTCTAACATCCAGTTTCTCACTCATTTCTCTCAACGAGAAATCTCCGTCTGCCCCACGCTTAGTCAAACCAAACACCATCTGCTGATCCAAGCTATCCGCCTTAACAGACATATAATCGTACAGCGACAACCATCCATCAGCAATAAACTTATTATACGACCACGACTGCAGCAGCACGTCAAACAAGTCGGTAAACCCCTTTCTGTTCAATCGGCATGGAGTGGCAGTCAGTCCCAGTTTCTTTGCCTCAGGATAAGCATCCATCACCTCCTTATAAGTCCTCGCCACGGCATGATGCGCCTCATCAATAACTATAAGTGTGGGATAATCGTCAAGTTCTTTATAATATCTCGACAGCCATTGTATAGAGAAAACTTTGATAAGCGAAGAGGGAAGAGTGAAAAGTGAAGAATCCAATGGATTAAGTGAAGAGTGAAGAGTGAAAAGTGAAGAATCCAATGATTTAAGTGAAGAGTGAAGAGTGAAAAGTGAAGAATCCAATTGCTTTGCGAGCGTTTCCTTTATTTGTTCCACCAGTTCCCTTCTATGCACAACAATCCACACACATAGATTCTTCACTCTTCGTTCTTCACTCTTCACTCCATCAGGATTCTTCCCTTTTATCTTTTCACTTTTCACTACTTCTGAAAGAAGTATCGTTTTTCCCGTACCAGTAGGCATCTGTACCATCACAGATTGATGAGTCTTGAACGCCTCTTCAATCTGTTGCACCATGTCCTTTTGGTAATCGTAAAGTTGTATTTCTTTCATGTTGATAATTACTATCGTCCACGCAATCTGGACAGGGTATACTACTCATGCTCCATGTATTCTCAATGCGCACTTTGCAAGCCCCAACGTTTTTCCGTTTGTTGCAGTATCTGTATTCCTTGTGGTTGTCACAGTTTGCAAGCTCCAACGGTTTATCTCTGTTTATTACCAGTTTGTTTTTCTGAGTGGCGTGTGCACCACTACTGATGTGGGGCGGACTTTCCGTCGAGAGTTTACTCTCGTAAGGGAAGTGCGAACCACAGCAGTAAGCCGAAGGCTCAGAAAAACAGACTGGTGTTTTTACTCCGTTTTTGTCTAAGCCCACTCTGTAGTTTTTATTTATTCTGTTATCACATAGAGACGCTTGCCAAAGCAATAATTATATCCAAATTCAACACTCAACACTCAACATTACGCTCGGCTCTATCACTTTCACCGTGTGCCATGCACCTTTTGGTATCTGGCATCCATACTTTGCCTCTGCTGGGCAAAGATGAATGCGTTGCATCTCACGATGCTCTACTTTCCGTGTTACATCTTGCGCATCCATACCCATAGGCATAGTGTCGGATGCGACATTCTCGTATGCTGCAACTTCCTCATATATCACTACATCCAACTTGCCACACAGACAGATTACCGACTCTGTTGTGTCTTCATGACGATGAATAGGTACAACCGTTCCTGGAAGCAATGCTATCAACATACGCTGGCTTGTATCTGCCTCTGACGTGCGCAAATCAAAACATTGGCGCAATTTGGGGTTCATTGTGGCTTGCTCAAAGAGCTTGCCTAAAAAGTCTTTATCAAATTCCATTGTCATTAATCATTTGGTAGGTGATGTGCCTTTCTTGGCACAAACAAATATTTGCAGAATTGCAAAATGGCTTTTAGTAAATTCATACGTCGAATTTTTATAACTTCGGTTTCTTGTCAAAGAAATAGCCAAAACCGGATTGCCATAACCATTGCAGCATAGATACATCCGAGAACATTCTGTATTTCCAACCTGCCTTTAATGCCTCCTTTATCAGTACCCATCTGCCAGCCAAAGAAAAGGCTTGTGAGGATGTTGATATATGGTCAGAAAAAATATCATTTAAAAGCATTCTGTCCTTTTTATTAAGAATACCCTCATCACCTCGTATAATAAAATCCGCTAAATGGTTCATGCTTTGTACAAAACCCAACAACCCAAATCTCTTTGCAGTCTCCTCAAAAGCATTCCAATCCAAGCTATCGGCATTTTTCTGTCTGAACATCATCCAGTCACAAACATGCCTAAGAGATATACCTTCACGTAAAAAATGATTCTTAGCATGTTCTGTCAGAAACAACGCATTAAACATCGCACATGGTATTTCCAATTCAGTTTCACTAATTCTCCCAGTTTCCTCATAAAACAACATGTCTTCCAATATTCGCTCCAAGCTCTTAGCCTTTTTGTTTCCACGTATTTGCGTACAGAACTTATGGTTTTCTACATGTAGTCCATTAAATGTAAATGAAGAATTTTTGTAATAATCTCTATCTACGACAATCTCTAACGACTCAACAATACGGTTTCCTTCTTCACATGCTGATTTGCCATCTTTTACAAGGAAAATATCTGCATCACCACAATGCCTATAATATGGTATAGGATAACATTGACTTATAGCCAAACCTTTCAACACCAACGTTCTAATACCATGTTTGGCGAATGCCTTTGACAACATTACTGCAGCTTTTTCTTGTCTTTTATAGTTTTTCTCAATAAACAAAGACAAGCTTATCCATTTCAGTAACAGAGCCTTTTCTGGCTTTGTTGCCAAGTCATTAAGCGCAGTAAGAACAAACGCCGCCACTCCCTGCTTTTGCGATATATCCAACAAATTCATCCATTCTGAATAAGACATTGAATGGAAAATAGAGTTGTCTAATTGCATTCCAAGCAGAGAATGACGGAGCAAGGACAATAGTCTACATATAGTTTTGTCCATTAAGCCATTATTTTACAAAATGCTTTATAAAACCATTTGCCACAAAGAAACAAACATTTATAGCAGCAGACACTTTGTTTATTCCTTCATTAACAGTCTGTATTTCCCAAACCTGTCTAATGCTTTTCCACTTGTTTGATGACAAAGAGCCAGAAACCACTCGGTAATGTGACAACACTTCGTCCAATCCCCAACATACTATGCCATTTCTCATCAACATCAACCAAGTAGCATAATCTTGACCTCCTCTTCTGAGAGGCATCTGAAAATCACCTGTCTGATTACGGTCAATGATTGTTGTTGATGTTGCAATCATAGTGTTGTGAAGCAAGAACTTATATGTTATCTTCTCGCGTACATTACGCACCGAACCAAGAGTCTTTCCTTTTTCGTCCACAGTATCCATAGCAGTACAACTGATAGCAGCATTATGCTTTTTCATAAAAGCCATCTGCTTCTCCAATTTGCATTCTGCCCACATGTCGTCACCATCCAAAAAAGCCACATAACGTCCCGATGCAATGTCAAGAGCCTTATTGCGGGCTACAGCAGCACCACTGTTTTTATCCAGTTTATAATATACAATATTTGTATATTTCTCCTGCATATTCTTTATAATAGCAGCTGAACTGTCAGGACTACAGTCATCAACCAAAACTATCTCTATATCGGGATAGTTTTGGTTGACAACTGAAAGAATTGTTTGTTCGATAAATCTTTCTACCTTAAATACAGGTATGATCACCGAAACACGTTCATTTTCGTACAATGCCATATTTTTAATATATCGGTGTAAGCCAATCAAGACGATTTTGCAACTTACCTTGCACACACTCCAAATACTTCAGATGAATCTTCTTTGTTACCTCACCTTGTTCACCAGTTCCTATTGGATAGCGGTCTATAGTATATATTGGTGTCACCTCCATTGCACTGCCGCAAAGGAAAGCCTCATCAGCCATATACACCTCTGTGCGGTCAATAGTGCGCTCCTCAAACTTCAAACCAAGTTCCTCAGTTGCAAGCTTGATAATAGTATCGCGTGTAATAGACTCCAATACACTATCTGTCAAACGTGGAGTAATAAGTGTGTCACCCTTCACCATAAAGAAGCAACTGCCAGGACCTTCTGCCAATTTGCCTACCTCATTCAAGAATATGCAAGTGTCATAACCATTGCGCAATGCCTCACGTTGTCCCACACGGCTATTGATATAGTTAGCGCCACACTTGATTCTTGGACTAAGGTTCTCGTCACTAATACGTCTCCAACTTGTAATGCAGCAGTTCAAGCCTTTTTTGTTATACTCGGCACTTGTACGTCCACGAGGAATAGGAGCAACAAACATCTCCACAGGACCTTCAGATCCCCAAGAACCAAAGCCATCAACAAACAAAGTCTGACGAACCGACAGATTCTCATCATATTCATTTGCTTTCACTGTGTCTACAAGAGCCGTCTTAAAATCCTCCTTGGTATATTTCAGGTCAAACTGTATCAACTTTGCAGAACGAATCAAGCGGTCATAGTGATCACTCAAGCGGAAAGCATACAATTGCTTCTGTTCATCGTTCCAATAACATGGAATGCCCTCAAACACATTCAGTCCAAACTGTGATGTCGGTGACAAAACATTCACCATGGCATCGTTCACATTCACAATCTCGCCTTTCAGCCAGATTCTACGATTTGCAACGTCGTACTTCATTTTTTTTATTTTAAAAGTTTATATTATTCTTCGTCAGGCAGATGTGCTATGCGCTTCACTTCTTCATCATCCAAAGCAGCACTTTCCTCTGCACTCATGCCTTCACGTTGTTCTTCATTAATATTTGCACTTTGGAACACCTTAGCCACTGTCCACCATATAATTTTGACATCCAGCCAAAAGCCTTCCTTCTTGAAGCGGTCAATATACTCATTGTCAAGAGTCACCTTTTCATCCCATGAGTTCTCGTTTCTTCCTTTACATTGAGCCAATCCCGTAATACCACCTTTCATCTGAAAGCGTTTCTTATACTTCTTGTTCAATGTATCAAAATCTCCCAACTCATAAGTGACACAAGGGCGTGGTCCAACTACCGAAATATCACCCTTCAACACATTAAACAACTGAGGCAATTCGTCTATAGATGTCTTACGTATTATGGCACCCGATTTGGTAATGCGGGGGTCGTTGTCATAACTAAACAATCCCGAACCCATATTTTCTGCATTCACAACCATCGAGCGATATTTCCACATCTTGAATATTCTACCGTCCTTAGTCCTTCTGCCTTGTTTAAACAGTATTGGTCCTTTTGAATCCATCTTAATCCAAATGCCCACAATAATCCAAACAGGTAGCAGCACCACTATCGCAAATGCAGACGAGCATATATCAAACACACGCTTGATAAAAAGATTCAACTTCAACCACATAAACGCTTAAAAGTTGAATGTATGGAACAAATCGTCAAAAACTTCGCCTTTCTTTATTACCTCTGTCTTTTCACCACAGATGTCAAGCACAGGGAAATTAGGAAGAATAAAAGGCGGTTTCATTACTAAAGAGTAGCTGCCACAATTACTTATCACAATAGCATCCTCATGTGCCAACTTTCCATTATAGTTATGATACAACACGTCGCCCTCAATACAAGTGAAACCAACCATATCCAAGTTCTCATACTCATTCTGTTCTCCCCCCATGGCTATCACTTCCATTGGTGGGTTAATGCCTGTCATACTGATATTCTTCTGACTGCCCAATATCGTTGCAAACCATTTGCCACGAACATTCTTGATAGTCTTCACTGTTCCTACAAATTTCATGCAATCACCTACTACAGCACTTCCTGGTTCTATCAGCAGTTCTGGTCTAACATCCTTGTCTGCAAAATACTCTGCAAACACCCTTGCAGCAGCTTCAGCATAAGCTTGATAGTCGGGTATCTCATTTGTAAATTGTGCCTTCAATGAATCAGCCATCTTTCCAAACAATCCGCCACCAATATCAATCCGCTCCGGTATAATGCCCAACCTATCTATAAGCTCTACCATACCCTTTGCACGAGCAGGCCAATATTCTATCTGGCGTTTTGCAAAGTGACACTGGAAATTAATGAAATGCACATTAGGAGTAGATGTAACAAAAGCCAAGACTTTTTTAAATCCTTCGCTATCCACATCAAAACCAAAGCGACTTACCACTCCATCGTTCACCTCATAGTTGCAGCGGATACCCAAGTTCAATGTTTTGTTAGGATGTCTCTCCGCAATATTCTTCACAACTTCCAATTCCTCAACAGAGTCGATGTTGTCAGTACCACCAGCAACAAGGAATTCCTCCAACTTCTTAGGGTTCTTTATCGGACCATTCCATATTATTCTGTTTGGTTTAACTCCTACACGAAGAGCTATCTCCAACTCCATTTCGCTTACCACCTCAGCATAACCACCTAATTCATTTACAATTTTGCAAAACTTCGGTGTATAGTTAGTCTTATATGAATAAGCAATATTGAAGTTCGGATAAATTTTGCGGAAGGTATCACGCAACTCTAAAAAATTATTTCTGTACTGCTCGCTATCCAACAGATAGAAAGCGTCGCCATACTCCTTGCGGAGTTCTTTGATTACTTGTTTGTTTAGTATCATTGTTTTTTATTATTAATTTTCTCTACTATCTTATCCACTGTCTCTACAACATGTTCATGGTTGTTCTTGAAGTAATCCACAGCTCTTTGAGCCTCATCTTCAAGTTTACGAATTTCTGCAATACCAGTATTGAATATTCGTCTTATCTCATCCAAGTCGGTTATCACCTTTGTATTACAGAAACTTCTGCCTACAATAACCATCGAGCTTCCCAATCGGTAATGCTCTTTCAAAACGTATGATCCTGGCAGTGCTCCAGAGTGAAGACTCGCAATACCTCCAAAGCCAAAAGGAATGCCTTTGACACGAATCTTACGAGTCAACTGTTCCACAATACCATCGGTCAGCAACTGGAACATGAATTTCATGCCCATTGCCAGATGAAGGTCATTCAGACCAATGTGAATCATATCTACTCCCGATACATTCAGTATTTCATCCAATAATATTGCCGCATCTGGCGTTTCAAGCAAAAGACATGTTTTCACTTCTCGACTATACTTTTTTGAGCTGTCTTTCACAAAGCCAACAAAGTCTGTCACTTCTTGAACCGTATGAAAGAACGGAAGCATCAGTATGTCAGCTCCAGCTTCTACTGCTGCGTCTATCTCGTCCTTGGAGTCAAAATACCCGTTATGAACCTTATGTATAGGATTAACTCTCACCAAGACTTTGGCTTTCTTGACAGCAGCCTTAACAATACGAATATCTTCTATCGTATGATGGTTCTGCACTGTATCAAGTCCACCCTGTCTATCATCTTTGCCGATAAATTCCATATCGACAAAAATCCAATTAACACCTGCGTCTTCTGCTATTTTAGCGACAGCAGGATCATTGGTTATGTACATTAAATTTAGCATGATTATTACTCCATTATTTTTTGAACAGCCTTTTTAACGAAAGCTACTTTTCGGTACAACCAGTTGTGTTGGAACTTGTCCCAACGCTCGGCATAATACTTAAACGCTTCTTGTCCAGTAAGGTCATACATGACATTCAATTGAGCCACATGAAGCTTATGATAAAATGGACTACATATTCGCTTTCCAGCTTCATACATGCTCCAATAACAAAGATCAAATTTGGGTAGCCATTTTACCATTGTTTCCAATGTCTTATCAAGGACATTCTTTGCATCAGTATCTTCAGGGACTGTCAAGCAATAATCCCAAAGTCCCCAAAAAGAAAATATCCAACCATTAAGAATCAATGGATCTTTAGGACATTCATAAAGAAAAACTCCATCCTCATTATACAACGTTGGTCCACCTTTTTCAAATGGTTTCAACATAAAAACCATTGCTTTTTTAAGACTTCGCATGTATCTTTCGTCATGCGTTTCGTTATAAGCCCTAATTAAAAGCGAAACACCTTCTCCTTGGGCCATTGCAGAATATGGATACTCTGGAGTTTCATACGCAAATGTAACCCACGCACCATCTTCTTGTTGGTTTTCTACACCCCAATTAGCACAAGCGAAGACTTTATCAAGCATTGACTTGTCTTTTTTCGATGATGACAAGTAAAGATCATACGAAGCTAATCCATATTGAAAAATTGCAATAGAAAAATAAATAGTTTCACCAGTATCTACGGTCGTAGTTGGTATTCCATTTCCTTTCTTCCCGAATAGTAAGACTTTATCCGTTAGATTATTATAATACCCTTTTACTTCTGTCTTCGAATAGTATTTGCCTTCATCTTGATTAACATGATAAACGCTATTACCTCGAAGCATGTTTATCCATTTCTTTATTTTAAATAAATTTACTCCCATATCATTATAGTTTAAGATAATCTAATAAATGATTAGTTGAATAGTAGTCAACTTTCCTAAGACAGTTAGTCTTTAAGTTTGTTATCATTTCAGGATTCTTTGCAATTTTAACCAATAGAGTTTTGAAAGCTTCTATATTGTCAAATTCATATCCGTAACCAGTTATTTTGTCATCTATCACATCAGCAAAACTCTCCCATTTTGATGAAATTACAGGTAGGCCTGAAGCATAAGCATCAATAATAGTCCCAGGAACTCCCTCCACATAAAATTTAGTAGGAAAAAGAAGTGCAAAATAATTCTTTAACACATCAACACTTTTATCGAACGGAACAATTCCTCCATACTTAATGGCAGAAGTAAACTGCTGTTGCAAATCATCAAACCATTTGTTCTGCTGACTATCCACTTGACCATAGATATCAAGTGTATAAACAATTCTTCCAGCTTCTTTGTTGATAGCTTTTATCACATTACATGCATCTTCCACACCCTTTTCTTTCATAACACGTGCAAACATGCAAAGTTTATATGGTTCTTTCCACTCCAACTTTAGTTCGCTTTCAGCTACAGGATTAAGTCTCTTGCAGTTGGGTAAGATATTTACTTTTTCATATCCACCTTTGTTCAATGCATTTTTCAGAACATTTGTCTCTGCATAAAGACAATCAACTTTATGCATCAATATACCCACCCATGGTGTTCTTTTCAAATATCTTGCTAATTCTGCACCTAAGCACAAGTGGCTAATTCTGTTATGGAAAATAAGTTTGTAAAATAAGAAGGCAGGCATTACAGCTTTCAATCCATTATCAGACAAAAGTGTTATGACATTTTTGCACTTGAAAGATGCAATAAACCCTTGCCACCAAATTCGAGGCAAAGCTTGTATACCACCTGCAGTATCTATCTTGATAATATTCTGACTACCATAAACACGGTCCAATTCTTCTGCAACAATCTTGGTTTTTATTGTTTGACCGTTCAGAAGGTTCTGACCGAATCCGAAATGGCCACAAACACAAACTTTTTTCGATCTCATTATAAAACCTTTGCTAATTGTCTTGTTATATTATCTATATGAGTAGAAGGTGAGTAATGCCCATTAAGCAAAGAGCTAAATTCTTTCTTAACTTCTGCTAATTCAATATCTCTATTCACGAAGTCAATTATATTTTGAACATCGTAAAGCTGTGGAACACTCAATACATACTTATAACCATTGGAAGCTTGATTAAAATCACGTAAGCAATTACTAAAAATAGGTATAACCCCAGAAGCTAAATATGATGAAAATTTAGTAGGAGTAGCAACTCTATTTACAGTATTATCTTCACGTAAAATAAAACCATATGTAGTATCGAGTAATTCCTGTTTTACTTGTTCCTTTGGTACGCAAGCTACTGAAAAATTCTTTACTCCCTTTTCTTTTAGAATACGCTTCGCTTCATCAACACTGAACGTCAACACTTTGAATAGAGTATTAGGAATACGCTCTTCTATTTGCTTATATAAAGTAGCCGTTTGGTCAAAACATTGCCAAAGATCCAAAGAACCAACATAGGTAAAAATCTTCTTGCTATAATCTTTATACTGATATACAGATTCATCATATTCCTCGTTAAAACAAGGCATTGTGTACGACTTATCCTCATAATTTTTCCCTGCAAGCTTCTCATAATGCTTTTGCATAAACTCTGAAACATAAAGAATAAACTTAGACTTATTCATAGCAAAGATGTCAATCTTATTAAGCATCCAATATCTTAATTTACTATGATTACGCATAAAGGACTCATCTGCTGTAGCTCCTTGCTGCCATAGAATGAAATTCTTATAGCCTTTCCAATAATATTTAAAAGCATCAATTCCCATTGGATGCACAATAAGAGCTTTCTTGTCTATTCCTTTCAAAGACTTAACGAACTCACAAGTATAGCCATTTCGAATTAATGATTTCTGTACTACTTCAAGATAACTCTGAAGAACAACAACATTCGGATAGTTAATGTATATATAAGCTTTTTTCATATTACAATAATATTTTTTTATTAGTTTTCTCCTTTTTACAAAGAAAAGCTATAACGAAGAATAATATCATCTTTGAAGTTAAAAAGAAACTTTCCAAAAAGCATAAAGAAAGAAAAGCAACAAGAGTAAGCTTTCCAGATAAATTATTTCCACGATATAGTTTATAATAATGAACAAAAAATAGTATAGTTCCAATCAATCCAAAACCTATCAATAACGTCTGTAAATTATTAAGATAACGTTCACTACCAAAGAACATTATAAAATAAGGACTATTCTCTATTACATCAATACTTCCACCAGTTCCTACACCAAATATTTGCTGTAACAAATCCATTGCCCCATATACATAAAAACCTCTGAAAATTCTGATTGTACCAGACCGGTCATAATCACCGCCTCCTTGAAGTTCTGTACTTCTGTTCATGAGCGAATTTCCAATTTCTGTCGAAAGAATATAGTTTATAGCATATACCGCAACCGTTAAACAAACAATAAAAAAAACAACTTTTTTTATTCCTGAAAGATTAATTTGCAACATAAAGAAAAGCCAAACAAACGATAGACCAACGATTCCACAACCTGACCTTAAATAAATCAGTACTATTGTTATTATGGCAGGTTCTATGTATCTTTTAAGAGATAATCCTGAAGAATTTTCACCAAGCGACAAGGCTAAATATGGCAAAAGAAAATGTGCCATATGGGAAGGTTCCAAGAAGAATGTGCTACTTCTCGGATAATACATTTGATTAAGAATAAATGTAGACATAGGTATTCCTTCATATCTTACATCTAAGAATGGTAATAAAGCAGAAAATCTATAACCTACACTTTGAAACATTACCTCTTGGAAAACAAACACAACACACACCAATATAACCAAATAACGATAGTACTTTTTTAAATATTGCAACTGTACATTGGGAAATATTTTATAATAACAAAGAACATACAGCAACAGCACTATCAAAGAACTTGTTATATGAATATAATAACCATAGGCGACTGCAACTATATTAGGAACAATTAACGCATAATAGAAAAATTGTTTGGCACCATAATCTGTTTGTAGATACTTCTTCAAAAATATAAAAGCTATTAATAGAGATATAAAGAGAGCCATGGTATCTAATGTGACACCTCCTATCCTATATGGTTCCAAAAATGGTGTAAAAACCAATAAAAATGCTAATAGTTTTTTTAGTCTTTTATTCATTTTAACGAAATGATTATATGTTTAGACATTGATATAAACTTTAAGAAAAAGTAGCTTAATTTTTTAGGAAGATGCAAACCCATCCACATAACCATATAGAATGGACTCGTTGATTTATTGGTTTGTATGTGTTTGGAGATTGAATAGACCTTGTTAAACAACATAGACTTATTATCAGTATTAGAAGTCATCAAATTATATGTTGCACGAATTAAATGATCGTGCAACTGATGATTATACATCTTATTATAATCAATAGATTTGAACATATCACTTAAAGATTCATATGCATTTTTTACCTTTTCAACATATGTAATCATTTTATCAGGATTGCAAGCTGTATTAGTCAAAGATCCATTTGACCGGTGAAAATAATTGTATACAACTTTATTTGATAAGCAAATTGACTTAATATACCGAACATATTCTAAAACAAATAGATGGTCTTCTCCATAGCTAATGGAAGTATCATAACTAATATTTTTATTGATAATAATATTTCTTCTAAAAAGTTTACATACTGGAGAATTTATTATATTCTTTTCTTCTGCTAATGACAATAGCATCGGTAAATCAGTAGAAATAACATCATTATCAAACCGACAAATGGACAACACATTTAATTTTTCATCAACATTACGATATCCAACCATCGACAAGTCTACATCTTTATCACATTCAATACCTTGATATAAAGATGTCAAATAATTCAGATCTATTGTATCATCGCTATCAATAAAACTGAGCCATTTGCCTACAGCTTTATCTATACCAAAATTACGTGCAGAACTAACCCCTCCATTCTTTTTATGAAAGACTTTAATTCTATTATCCTTTTTGGCATATGAATCACAAATTTCACCACTTTTATCAGGAGAGCCATCATCTACAAGTATCAGTTCAAAGTCTTTGAAAGTTTGAGCAAGAATACTATTTATACACTCTCCTATATATTTTTCTACCTTATATACAGGCACTATTACGGATATTTTCGTCATATCTATTCTAATGATTTCATTAATATTTCAAGAGATTGTACTCTTTTTTCAGCAAGCAATTTATTTACATTATGCCAATCAATAGGCCTATTATAATCTAGTTTCTCTAAATCGTCCTCGCATATCAATCTGTCTTCCAGACCAAACATCGAAAGCAATGAAGTAAAACGACTCATTCCTCTTTCCTTATTTCCTACAACCCAAAATGGTTTGTTAAAGATAATTGAGAATACAGTACCATGAAAAGAGTCTACAATTGTCATCTCTGCATCCATAAATGCACGAATCCATGCTAAGGGCGAGGGATAAACACAATCATCTATCCTTTGCTTTACGTCTTTCTTTGTACGATGATCCTCATTGTATTTTGGCAAAACCTGAAATGTCTTAAGTCCCGTCTCAAGTGAAATCTTGCGAATTAAACATGACATTGCTTGTGATGGATCAAGTACATAATTAAACAACGTTCCCTCTGACATAGGCACATTGTTGGTTTTTATCAAATCAATGTAATCATCTTTTGTTAGAAGTAGAGTTGGATCTACCACATGTATGGCATCAACTCCTAAGTGCTGCTTGCATAAATCGACTCCAGATTTTTCACGAACAGTAATAAGATCAAACTTCTTAGCAAGTGCAGAACAAACACCTGTTTGCTCGGGAGTAAATTCCCATTGGTCAGTTCCAAATGAAGCAGCATATGCAACTCTCTTCTTATTATCTAAATTATTGGCAAATGCTAAAAACATATCTTCTATATACATATTATAGCATGGACGCCAACATTGATCACTTCCTACAACAAATCCATCTATACCTAATCGTTCTGCCTCAGCTTTAAATTCAATAGATCCTGCACATTTAGAAGAATGCCTAATATATTTCTCTATAAACGAGATAAGATGTTTACGTATGATGCTTTCCTCCTCTTTTGACAAGACATAACGAGGCCGCCTATTGTGTTTGTTATCTAACAAGTATGAGACAAATCCTTTTACTTGAGCAACAAATAAACGCCACTTAGGATACTCCTTACTTCTTTGATCTAAAGTTACTGGCTCATGTCCAAGTCTAATCAGAGCTTGCTGCAACGCATAATTCTGCAAAATACCTCCATAGTTAGCATGAAGTGGTTGTGTTAGTATTCCTATTTTCATCTCAAATAATCTTGTATAAATTTGTTATAATATAAAGCAGCCATTTCCTTTGCCCTATCTTTGATCATGTCATTTGTCCAAGAAGAATGCTTGCTTGTAAAATCCTTTACCCAAACATAATTTGATTTCTTATATACAGGAATCTTGTCAAGATAATTTTTATTGTCAGCTTCAACATTTAAGCCACCTTCTAACATTATTAAATAGGGTGTCCAGTTCGTTGTACCAATTTTAGCTCACTTTCCTAAGCGTTTTGGTTCGTTCTGTAACCCAGTTTTTGGACAAGTGCTCGGTTGACCAAGTACTG
>ERZ870052.94-NODE-94-length-30992-cov-4.538153_pt1 | contig 30992 bp, 30 predicted proteins | sample MGYA00520889_ERZ870052 | MGnify/ENA primary metagenome ERZ870052 (study PRJEB32232, sample SAMN07284988) | human gut metagenome | biome: human-associated habitat; material: feces | host: Homo sapiens | place: Tanzania | collected 2014-08-14 ...
GACTTAACCATCCTAACGGTCTCATTGGAAAATTATTATATTCTTTTCTCCATTCTGCTCCTTGGTTTCTTAAATCCTCTAAACTATAAAACACTCTATTATAATAAAACCTTTCTTGGTCTTTCCTATGACTTCTTTCTACTCTTCCATTTTCCTTTGGCGTATGTGGTTTTATTACTTTATATTCTATTCCTAACTCTTCTAACGTCTTCTCAAATTTCGTCTTCTTATTCTTTAAAAATCCTTGCCAACTTAATCTATTTGTAAATTCAAATCCATTATCTGTCTGTATCGTTTTTACTTTAAATGGAAAATATCTTACTAGCCTTCTTGCAAATTCACTTGATGCATACGTATCATGTGCATTTGTAAACCATGTATATCTTAGTCTCGAACATTCATCTAGTGCTGTATACTGATAGAATTTCTCTCCTTTTTCTTGTAGTTCTGGACTCATACATTTCTTTGGTACATACTTTACATCTACTTGTACTTTTTCTCCTGGATATTCTCCTGTTACCCATTCATTTGGCTCACTTTCTTTTTTCTTGCTTGGTGCTTTCTCATATATTCCTAATCTTTGTAACACTCTATATAATCCTTGGATTGTTCTTGTATATCCTGCTCTTCTTAATTTCACCCACAATACTACTAATCCCGTTTCTTTATTATTTCTTTTATAATTCCTTATTAACTTTATTTCTTCCTCTGTATGTTGATTTGGGTGTGAATGTGGCCTTCTTGATTTATCTTTCAGGCTTTCTAATGTTCCGTCATATCTTTCTCTCCATCTATATATTGTTCTTCTGCTTTCTTCAAACTTTATCGCTGCTTTTGTTACTCCATATTTATAAGAAAATTTTATTACAGACTGTTTATATTTTAATTTTTGTGTTATACTATTACCCATAAGAGAGTTCCTCCAATTCAATATTGTTTGTTTGTTGTGTTATCTAAACAATATCATTTTTGGAACTCTCTTTCAATATTTTTTTCAATAACTCGCCTTTTAAAACCTCTACGCAATCCATATATTGCATTACCCAAAAGGAAAAGGCCATAACATTAACTTCCGGGAAACTTAACTTTACCATTTTTACTTTGACCATAGATATCTTTCCATTTTTCTTTTCTGGTTTTTCCATATAATACGTCCCTAAGCATTCAAATAAACCATTCTCTTCGGTTCCAAACCAATCTACTACTTGTGTGATCTGTTGTTCCTCAAATCCAATTACAATGTCTTCTTTTTCACCAGAGTAGAAAAAAGGATTTGATATCAGAAACTTCTGTGGATCTTTCCACTCAACTTGTCCTTGCACATCTCTTCTTTTCGTTTCTATTATCTCTATTTCATCCATCAAATCAATTCTATAAAATAAGAAATCTTGTGTCGTAGACTCATTTTTTGCAATCACATAATATCGTCCATTACTCATCATAATCTGCAGTGGTGACACACAACAGTCCTTGCTATTTTCAATATCTAACTCAATTGTTCCATCACTTGTATATCTATAAACGCCAAGTTTAAACTTAATCTTTTTTTGCATATCAATCGCTTTTTGAACGATTAATACATTTTTCATCACATCAATTCCGCCTTCTGCAGAATATGGTTTTAAATCAACGATCTTTCGAGAAAACTCATTCAGTTCTTTCACCTGCCCAGTACCGAACAATCTTTGAAGACTTGAATTGTAGTCTGGTTTGTATTCAGGATTTAACACTTTGGAATAAATGACGGCATCAGCCAAAAATCTCGCGAGATATTTGGCTGAGTCCCCTTCCTCTCCATCTTTTTCATCATACCAATATCCTGTTATATAAGTGCCTTTTTTATTCGCTTTCTTGAATCCTAAATTATATTTTCCTTTGTCTATTATTCCAATTCCGTTCTCATCTGTTATTTCATTTAACTCTTTACCTGATTTTCCCAGCAAGCTTCTCAGTCTCCGGTCTACGGTACGGACAGATGGCAAATCATTGGCATCATATTTATCTTTTAGCGCTTCATATACTTTCTGTGCATTCGCCGGATATAGCTCCGACGTATTCATTGATTTTAATATTTCGATAAGCTCTTCATCTTTAAGTCTATTCCATGCTCTTTTTTCCTGCATCTATTCACACTCCTTATTTCCCCCAGATTATGCGCTTACTGTTATTTAGCGTATACTTTGAGCACCCTCTCAAATGTCTTAAAATTACGATTATCTTTAGGACCACAATACACAGCAAATTCGATTACTTTAAACGTATTCAAATAATCCTTGATTACATTCTTTGCCGCAAGTGCTACTACTTCAGGGTTATTTAAAAAAGCACCACAGCCAAACGCACCTAAGATAATAACTTCATCGCCCTCAACGACTGCTATATCCAAAATTCTACGCAGTCTTTTTTCATGAATTAATAACAATTCCTTATCACTAATTTTTGCCTTCTTAACACCATCTCCTTGATTAAACCTGTTACTTGGCTTATCTCTTAAATTTGGAGCTGCACATGTGATAACATCAACTTTATACCAATCAGCCTCTGGCAATAATTCAGGCTTCTCCGTATCCGTTTTGAAAACCAGGACATCCGGTGTAAAAATGATATCATCATTATGAAGCGGATCTCGACTGGCACGATGTGGTCTGTAGAATCCGTCCCACATGTTTTGCTCATTCAGATTAAAATACAATCCCGAACAACGGCAAAGACACTCCTCCTGTGCATTAGCTCCCCGCACAACTCCTCCACCCGGATTTGTAGCTGAAGCAAAATTATGAACTACCGTCTTCATGCCCTTATATTCAGAAGCCGCCTCAAATGTTCTTTTCTGTGAAACCATCACCTTTGCAGGTTCTCGCTCCTTTTCCTTTCGTTCTAAATCAATTATGTCCCCCTCTAATATTAATTTCTGCTTATTCGTAGAAGCTTTTACTGAAGCTTTAATTTTTTCATTATTCTTGACCAGTTTTTCTGTATCTTTAAAAATCTCTATATTTTCATTTCTCCCCAAAATCCGTTTTCCTCCCGTCTATTTCAATTCTAAATTCCATCGCTATCTGATACTTAACTTGCTTTATTATGATAATAGCTCTAAAGAAGGGCTTCCCTTTGCCTTTTTTAGAGCTATTTCAACTTTTATTATTCCGGTAGCTTCTACATAATTACTGTAGTCCCAGATTCTATATTCTCAATCAACCATTCCAGTTCTGACTGTGCAATTCTAATACATCCCGATGTAAATGTATCATTACCACTGATTGGCTCATAATCTTTCATTGATCCTCTGGTTACCTCTGCATCATATAAATCACTGTGAATAAAATAATCTTCGAATATCACAAGATAACCAAAAAACTTTACCTGACCACGCTTTGGATAATATCCGCTCAGATACTCTTCTGCAGATTTGTTCTCTATTTTGAATATTCCCATTGGAGTTGGTGATTTTTCTCCTCCGAAAATACAATCTATAGATTTCAGTTTTTCATACATAGTATAACTAGATGCATCAAAATCCGGACGAATCGAATAATGTTCATTCAGAACTGCGTTGTCTGCTTTTTGATATACTTCTAACTTATGATCTGTTCGATTTAGTTTCAAAAGATACTTCATCTCTTGATTTTCAAATTCTCTTTTTACAATATACATAATCTACCTTTCTTTTCGTTTCTTTTTTTTCCTAACTTCCTTATATATCATTATCAGGAAAAAAAGTATCATTACCACACTTGTTGCAAGAAAACCAATAATCATCAATGGTCTTCCTGTTGAAATATAATCCAACATCTGTAATGTGGCTGAAATAATCGATACGAGTCCAAATACTGTTATGATCATACTGACTCGTGATTCACGCTCTCCATCAATTCGATCCTGTTCCTCATTCAGTAACGTAATCTTCTGACTAATTTCCTCCAACAACTCATTCACACCGTTTTGTTTTTGTAAAGAGCGATAAGTTTCACACACATTATTCCAACGCGAAACCTGTGATGGCGCCAGCGTTCCATAGGATATGAATTCCAATGCTTCTCTTTTTAAATTTCTAAGACTTTCTTCTCTTTTAAGTCGACTTGATTCACCGATAAATCTTTGGTGAATTCTTTCATTAAAGATCATGCATGTATATTTTTGGTACATAACGATCATTGTTAATAGCAAATCATCTTCAGACCGCACCCACAACCCATTCTTATCTCTGGGTTCCATTTTCCCCAATTTTGGTCCATAAGCATAGGAAATTTCCTGGGAAGTGATAGCACATGCCCAGCCATAATGTTCATCCTCTACATCTTTTGCCCCAGTTGCATATTCCACATCCATCTCTGATACATCTTCAAAATCTCTTGTCACATCAACTAAACGATGTCCATTGTAAGCAATTCTCTTTGGAATTTCATTATTTTCAAAACGCTTTGGAAGAGATGCTATATTTAGTCGATAAGCTTCCTTGATGATATATTTTCTCGAGGTCTCATCCTGTATAAACCATGAAAGGGTAATTTTCATTTTCTTTTGAACTAGTCCAAATACCTTCTCTTCTAACGATTCCAATAAAACATCCTGAACCGATTTTTCTTTATCATTGCTCTCTTGCACATATCCTGGATTTATAAATTTATATATTTGATTAACATCTTTGTTTTTATATGATAAGTATACCGTTATGAAAGCGATTCCGTTATTAAAAATGAAAAATTGTAAATCGTCAATCTGGTATTTTTTACTTGTCTCCGCTTTCCCGTTCCACGCTTCTACTGTTTCCTGTAATTTGCTGTTGACACTGACTCTTTTAACAAAATTTCCATTCCGGCACTTCACCGATAGCAATTCAGTGAAATCAATGGTGTCAAATGTTAATTCTGGAAGTTCAGGGTCTTTTTTATTAACAGTAATGGATTGAAAAGAGCCTTGGTAACGTAGCGGGAGGATTATGTATAGACCGCGGTCTATGTTGCCTGGGGCGGTTGTGTTTTGCCAGTATGTTTGCATGTTTGTTTTTTCCTACACCTTCATCGATTTTCTTTCTATTTTTTATCTAAATATTCTTTAATAAACTGTATTAGCTTATCTGCAATAACATCTGCGGATTCATTAAAATCAATAGGGAAATTATAATATACCGATTTTCCATCATAAAACATAGAATCATCGCCATTTGCAGGATAGTTTTCTAATGCCACCGGCTCATCTCCCTCATAAATTTTTAGTTGAAGACAGTTCAATATACAATTAACAGTTTTTTCTTTTTCTATCTTTTTATTAAAAAAACGAACAAAAATCAAATCAAATTTAACTTCTCCTGCTTGTAAAGGAACAAATTGAAATAGTTTACATCCATTTTCGCCCAAAGAATATCCAGAAGAAGTTTTTGCAAAGTTAGAAGCCACTCGACTTCCCTCTCCACCCTCTCCACGAATTAATGATTTATTTTTTTCTTTTATTTTATCTATGATATCTTTTCTCTTATTTCCCACAGCTTTTGAACAACTTATTGAAAGTACTTTATCTCTTGGAAGAAGGTGAACATTTCTATTATTTTTATCAAACAAAACGCTCGGATACGCTTTTTTATCTTCATCTGTAGGATTGTATATAGTTATTTCATAGACTGGTTTAGTCACATATAATCTTCCAACATAATAATTCTCTACAATTTTAGTCTTTAAATCATCATTCATTTTTTTCTCCATTGATATCACTCATTATCATATTCAACAGTTTCTTTATTAAATTTCCCAATTAATATAAGGAGGGGGCAACAAGAATCTTTCATATATTTTTAACCAACCACATTCCTTTTCACATAATTTAAGAATTCTCTGATAACCTCTTCATCACAAGATTCAAAATCCAAATTTGGTGTATAGTAAAGCTCCTTATCTCCCATACATATTCTACTATCTCCCTTTTTAGGATATAAATGACATGATTTTAATTTCTTTACCTCTATACAAAATTGATATGCACCAAATTCACAATTTACTATTTTTTTATCTTTTTCCATTCGAAAGGGAAGTAAGTTAAAGGTCACTCCATTTACCTCAATACTTAAAAAAGCATATAAATACTTTAACCCAGAACATTTTTCAAAAGAATCAAAAACTGGAACCCTATTAAAACCTCTCTTTTTAGGGTTATATTCTTTCAATAAAGAATTTTTTGCAAGATTGTTCAATTTTTCCATTATACCTTTACTTATTTTTCCAGCCGCATCTAATTGCTCTGGAAATAAATGAATATTACCTGATTCTGGATCATATACAATCTTAGCTGGATCATCTATATCTGGATAATATACATCTTGAAATATTTTATTTTGAAATTTTACTTTTCCTGGATTCAATCCAGAGTCTTTAATCTCATATACTATTTTTTTGCCTTCTCTTAACATAAAATGTTTCCTCTCTATTGTTTTTCTTAATTTTATTATACGTCTTTATCAAAACTTATTCCATCACATTTTCCAAATTTCTTTCCATCTTATTTTAGAAGAAATACCAATTTCTAATAACTATAGTTATTGTATATTCAACTCCTTATGTAAAACTCTTCCATATCATTCAACCGAATTGCCCCCAGATTTCCATCTTTCTGATATCCTGCCCCACAGTCTATTCTAATTGCCCTTCCCGATGGCGATACCCATATCTTTCTATCCTCTGTCGCAGTATGTCCTACAACAGAGATAAACTCATTATGCTCTTCCATTCCTCTGATAAAACACTCGTAATGTCCATCCCCCATATAGAACCTGCTTTTATTCCATATTCGCTCCGGTGTCAAATATGTCTGCGCATGTGCTATCTGATATTTTTCTCCATTAAGATCAAGATTAATATAATAGGGCTTTTCTTTTATCCATCTTGCCAGATTTAGCAAATCAACTGCTGTCATCCGTTGTTCCATGATCGATAATGTATTGTATGAAATGTATTCTCCTACTTTTTCACCAGCATACTTTTCCATAATTTCTCTTGCCAGCCAGACATCATGGTTTCCTTGGATCACTTGAATATTAGGATGTTTTAAAATTTCAAAATACAATTCAATCGGCTGATTCCCACGATCAAAAATATCTCCCCCCAGAATCAATATATCATCTTCCGCAAAATCAATTTTTTCCAATAACAATTTAAATCTATCAGCATCATTATGTATATCAGAAACAACATATACCTTTTTATTAACAACTCCTCTAATAGTCTTTTGTCTTTCATTCATCACAAACAGGCCACAATAATTTCCAATTCTCATTTTCTGCATGATCTGGTTTATGTATGCATTCTCCTTCCATAAAACAGATTTCATTTCTCTTTTCACAATATTGAATACCATTCATATTCATTTCTTAATCTATCTATCTTACCTGACTAGTGTGCAACTTGTTAATTTAATGTTCATAATATCCATTTTCTGCCAACTCTTTAAATTTTATAAGTAAATCTAATCCATCAATACTTTTACAAACTGCTAATAATTTATCATATATATTTTTACTGTATAAATAATGAATATAATTACTAGCTAATTTATTTAATCTTTCTTTTTTTTCTTCTTTAGATAAATCATTTTTAATCATATATTTTTCGGCTAAAGCTAAAGTACCTTTAGATAATGTTGCATCTACACAAATTAATTGTAATTTTAATTCATCTATTGAAATATTTTTATAATATTCTTGAATAGAAATATAATTTTTATTTGAAAATCGTTTTACTTCTCCAATTAATATTAATTTAAATAGATAATTATTATATTTTTTATCATTAAATTCTAAACAATAATTTTTATTTTTAGCTTCTGTTTCTTTCATATTAAAAGGCACCCATAAATTTTTCTTCTGTAACGTTTATACCCACCAATCAGCATCAAAACTTCCAGTCTTTTTCTGTAGGAACTATAATATCTTTCTTCGTGTAACAACCCCAGCCAATTGCATTATTTCTATCGGCTATACGTTTCTTTGCCTCTTCCAAAGTCTGACAAGAACAGAAAAATCTGCCCGGATTAAAGAATGTTACCGGCTCTTCTCCTCCATCCGGTGGTGGAAATGACAATGGTTCACGAAGATTCTGATAATGATTAAAGAAAATATTATATGCTTCTATTCCCGTTCCCCACTTTTCGGATTCTTCATCAAAAGATAACTGTCCGTCCTGCTGGTATAATATACTCCAAATAGATCCTGTAATACTTCCATTTTTCTCACGCCTATACAAAGTAGTATAGCATCCTTCCGGTTTATATCGGTCTTTAGCACTTTCAAACAGAATGTATAAATCATTCCATTTCATATCATTCTCTGTCAGTCTTATTTTTTCATATGCCTTTTCTTTTTCCTCTCGTTCCTTTTTCTCTCGCTCAATTATCTTTTCTGTTCCGGCATACACAATCCGAGTTACTTTTTCTTTCGGAATATCTAAAAGCTGCCATATAATTTTGTTTTCCGTAGGCATCATACGATAGTGTTTCTCTATACTTTCCATGGCAAAAATCACTTTATCATATAAATCATTTCGAATATAAAGATGCACACCGATTCCCCAATAGTATTCTTTAAATCGTGATTCATCCCGAAACGGAACTATTTCATCAAGTTTAAACCAGTCATACTCAACCAAACCTCGTTGATCTGCTAAGTATTCTTCTCCGTCTTCTGTATACATAAGCAAGACCCCCGGTCCGCCTAACCCCGATGGATAAGAATATCTAAAGCAAACTACACGATTAAATAGTTTTTCATTAAAATCATTAAATTGAAACATTATCATGTTCACCTCACAAATACTTATATTTCAGAACTACTTTTTACAATAAAATCCGCCCACCGTATAAAATTTCCATAGGATTCTAATTCTTTTCTTACTGAATAATTATTTGACGCATACTCCAGCTTTTCATTTCTCCTCCAAAAGGCTTTCCGGCTCTGCTTTAATTCTCTGCCATATTATTTTCTCCTCCGGCGTCAGCTGTTCGTTTATAACAATTGGTAACGGAAACTCTGTATGTACTTTCCAAAACAATGTATCCTTTAGAGAACAATTTCCACAGGTTCTTGGCCCCAATAGTCCAAATTCTCCAAAATGTGGCGGGTAGTCCCATCCCGCATCCAAAGCCTCCTTTGCAGTGATGAACTCTTTTTTTCCACACACTTCACAATAATGCCAAAATGGTCTGGTGTTCATGCTCTCTATGAGCTGACGGTGTTTATGTTCTCTTTCATCTTCCCTACGAATCCATGTATCTTCTTCCGTCAGTTCCTGTCTTGCCTGTTTCACAATTTCTGGCCTTATATCATCCATCCGAAGTATGATTTCATCATCGACCACCTCAAAGATTGCATCAAATCCCTCCGCAGGATTCGGAAATTCCATCTGTTTCTTTTGATTTTCGTATGTTTCTATGTTTTCTATATCCTCTCGTTTCTTGCTGTTCTCAATCCAACGTTCATTACTCGGATGCATCACATATACTTCTATTTTCACATCCATTTTCTTACGTATTTCGTCAATATAAGCTATCCGCCGCTTTGCTTTAAAGAAGGTCTGTTCAGCTATTACATCATTACCTTGCTTCAGTTCATTTATAATGTCATGAAGATGCTTCTCATTCGCTTTTTTAAGACAACGAAACTGTTCTTCAAATGTAATCAGTTCCTTATTCCCATGTTCATCGTAAACCTTTTGCTGATAATCATAAATATTAAGAACAACAGCCTTTTCGCTAGCCAAATGATGTTCTATAAAATAAGTTTTCCCCGCTGCATTTGCACCAATCACAAAGGTTACTTTCTGCATATTCCGCTCCTTTTCTCCACTGTTCTAAACTACTAATCTAGCTCCTTTCGTTCTACTTCTCTACCTCTGTCGATCCAGAATCTACTTCTTCACATTTCACATTTTCTATATCTGTCCTCCCTGTATCCGACAAAACAATCACCATTCTCTTATTCATGTAAGAATCATAATCTCTTTTTTCCAAAGCCTTTATAATATCCTTATCGTTTTCGTCAAAATTGTCCTCCATACCTATACCGAAAACAAATTTATCATCATACTCATCAGGAATCTCTCTTTTCCATTCATATAACTTGTACGACCAGTCTTCTCTGTTAACAACAGCAAAATTACGGCCTATCTGTAAGTATGGTTTGATATCTTTGAACAAAAGAACCTCTTCTGCTTTTCTTTCTATATCACGTGGAGTTTCGCAAAGAACAATCTCAATTGCAGGCTCCAAAGTGACATCCTTTATTGAAATGGTTGTGTCATCTGCATTTCTTGGAAAAGTATATATATCCTTAGAAAATTCGACATCGACCATTCCTATTCCATATACATATAAATCCTTATATTTTTCAGCCGGAATATCCGAAATCATCAAATAATCGTGATAACATCCATCTTCAAAACATATTGATAATCTAGTGTTTCTTGCCAAATATTGTCTGATTTCCTTGAACTGAATTGCCATAATCATCTTCTCCTTTATTTCTTATCTCTGCTCTATTTTTGCACAATTCTGCATTGGTCATAGGTCTGTGATGTGCTTGTACAAATTCCGCTGCTCGTTTTATCCCTTTCGCCATTTGAATTTCCTGATCTGAGTATTCACCATAATCTTTCACGATGTCTACGTGTTCCGGGTCTTTCAAAATCTCAACCAACACGCTTTCGAAGCCATGAACATGATCCATCTCACCATTATGCATGAAATGATAGATTAAACCTGTTCCTGAAAACTCGGATGCAATATAATTAATATCTCCACTTTCAAATCCGTATCCTGTCTGCACACACCAAATACCGGATGCATCATCTTGAACCGGAACATATTTACCAAGATATTTCTGTTCTAATAAGTCATCTGAACCACCTGCATATTCAGGCTTATTTTCAGCATCACTCTTAATATTCTTTTTACTGTAAAGATTCGTTAGATAGTTAAGATACGCCATTCTTTCATCTTTTTCATTCAATGTCATACGCTCAATATATATTGGATTGATGTGTTCATGTTCAAACTCTCCCTGATAAGCTACTCCATCAAATTTAATATCTACACAAATCTGAACATCTGAATAATCTCCTCTTAGATTTTTATAAAACTCATAATCCTTATCAAAATAACTGAGGATGATTCCTACTTTTTCACAAAACTCAGTTGTATTCCAGCCACCATAGAGACTTCTTACAATGTCACCATTTCTGAAATCATGCGGAATAAATACAAAATCAAAAAGTGATTCATTATAAGGCAATGCTCCTAATGCAGTATTACACTTTCTGTAATACTTCTTATCCTTTTTTATCTGAACTAACGCCTTTGATATTCTGTCTTTCAATATGTCATCAGATATTTTTTCCTTAAAACTATTTAACCACTTTACTTTTTTCTCGTAAGAAATCATAATGTGATTTGCAACAATCGTAGCTTTCTCCAAGTCCGTAAATTCATGATGAATGCTATGCAAGTAAGCTCTTGTATCTTTTGATGGAATAAATTCATCAATAAAATTCTTTTCCATTTTGCCCTCCAAAATATTAGTAAACCTATTTCACTTAAAGATGCTCTTTAAAATCAGCATGAAACATATAGCAGGAAGCAATTTAAATGGACCAAATGTGTCATAGTCCTTCCAACTCTTATCTCTACTTCATTAGTTCTCGCAAAAACAATTGATTCAACTCACTCCAATTTGGTGTATAACTATCATCCAGTAATCTCACTGCACTTTTTATTCTCGGAATACTTTCATCAAGGTATTCATTTATTTCCGTAATTCTTTTAATCAACTTTATTTCTGGCGAGTTCATTTTTAATTCCAGCAATTGATTCACTACATCGATTAATTCTACTGGCAACTCTGTTTTTAGCAATTCTGAAAACAACATGGGTGGAGGCGTACCCCGATCTAAAATCCATTGGCATGCCAGTACCGGGCGCAAAGCGTAGAAATATTTTTTTGCTTTGACGAGATCACCTTTCAAATATTCCCGATAGTTTCCTTCAGCCATACTAACATAATGATACAACGTCTTCTTTGGTGAAAAATAATGCATCATCAAATCACGAAACTTGTCGGAAAATTCTGTTTTCTTATAAACAATTGGTGAAGAAAACCACTCAAATAATGTTGGGTTTGACTTATGCAGTAATCTTAATGTCTTTTGCAAATCCCATCCGTTGATGTCCAAAACATCATCAATTGGTAGTTCAATCACATCTCTAATTGCATCCAGTCGCAGATAGTCCTCTAGGCTTCTGATATAAACAAATCGCACATCATAGTCACTGTCTGGAGATGCAAATCCCCAAGCGCGGCTTCCCGATTCAACAGCCAAAAGTATTTTTATATTTTCCGCATCTTCAATTCTACGAAGCTGCTCCTTTATCTTTTTTCTCATTTATGTCACCTCTTTTCCATGGCTCTTTTTTATCCAATGCTTTGAAGTTGTTCATACTGTACAATAAAGCTTTTAATTCATTCTCCCAATCATTCAAATCACTAAACCAAACACTACCATATGCCTTAGGATTTTTCACATTATGCGTTGAACAAATTATCACAGGCAGGTTATTATAGTTCTGATTAACTGCATCAATAAAGAGATTACCTGCTTCCCAATCTGCTCTAGTACCTGGTGATAAAGAATAATGCATATCCGTTATCGCTAAATCATATGGAGTTCCATTCTCTATCGAAAAATCTATTTTTTCTATTCCACTAGCCATATCAGTGACCCAATCAACTTGAGCCATTTTTCCTATAACTCTGGAAATAGCTATATGCTTCATCACGCTATCTTCTAAATGAATTATTTTCAATTTCATTCATACCACCCTTCCAAATCACTGACTTACTTTTACTCCCGCAAATATTCATTTTACCTCCTTAAAGTTCCGGAAAATGCTTTATCCATTCAAAGATTTCTTGCAACTCATTTGCAATTTTCTCTCTTTCATCTACAGAAAATGCTCTTACTCGCATATCAATAATTGCCTGCGCCTGATTCTCAGAAAATTTAAACTGCTGCATTATTTGAATCTTTGCATCTATACTATCAAGAGCATGTTCAACAATATAATAGACTTGATTTTGATGTTCTTGGGCCCACTTTATGGATTCTAATATTTCAATTCTCTCTTTTGCTTTTTCAAGACGATCAATAATATATTCTGCAAAATCGCCTATTATCTTTCTGTCATTTCCAAGTGCTACTCTCCATGGAACTAAACCACTAATTGATTCTTCCTCAATTAGCCCAGATAGAGAATTAATAGCTTCGATAAAACTATCATGATTAATAGTACGCTCTTTATTGCAACGCCCCAATGTTTCAATCGAAAATCGATTCCAGTTTTTCCTATAATATGTATAACTATGGGCGCTTCTTACCATTGACTCAAAAGCTTCCTTTAAATAGTCATTAGAATCAATAATGCTAAGAATATTGGAAAGAATATCCGAGAAACTTATACTGTTCTGTTCTTCAATCCTTCTATTAATTTCAGCTTCATACTCTACTGGAATAACCACTTTTTCTCCGTCTTTCCTTACCGTCCCCTCTTGTACCCAATATTTACAAGAGATTTCTAATGGTATGTCCTTTACAGTGCCTTCAAAAATAATATTGTCCTCTACCTCGACAATAATAAGTGTATTAGGATGCCAATTCTCAAGAAAATCAAATAAATTCATACAATAAATTTCACCTATCTTCACAATAATCTCTCCTAAGCACATAGAATATTTTCAATAGCATCATATCTTTCAGAATTTATCTGCTTTAATAAACACTTGTATGGATCTAATTCATTAGAAAGAACCATATTATATACAGCAGGATTAAATCCACTAACCAATGCAACACCAGCTTCATTTTCCTGCAGCATAATCGTGTTTGTTCTTGAGCATACATTCCAAAAGATCAGTCTTGGTAAAGTATATCCATAAGCCTGATATTCAGCTGCAATTGACTCCAATAAGGTTTTTGTAGAAGAATCATCTTGATTATAAGAACCCCATCGAGAATATGTGCCCATCATTGAGTCAAACTCCATATCTGAGACAATCAAAATATTTTTTGGCAGTTCACTCTGATTTAATTTGTTCTCAACTGCTGTATTCAAAATCAAATCAAATACCGCCTTTAGATCGGTGTTGCTACAATCACTATGGGCTTCACATATTTCTAACTTATCACGCAGACATGTTGCGTTTGACATATCTATCATTGCAGGTCTACTACTAAAAGTAATAAACTTGTTATAAAAATGACCTGTAAGATGCTCCGAAAAATAAATAGCTAAAGCTGTAGAAACTTCTAATGCAGTAACGTTTGTATTTCCAACCGTAGTATCCATTGAACCAGACCCATCTCTTACAACTAGTGTTGAATTGTCTCCTTCTATGAAATTAGGTAATGAGTTCCAAAGACCTTCGAGAGTATCATCAAAATTACCTAATTCACATCTCCTCTTGCTACTTGCCTGATAATATTTATGTACAATATCACTTGGAAACAATGTACTAGCATTAATTGTTACATCACCTCTCGAAAGCTTAGATAAAAAGGCACGTCTACGCTCCTCATCATTTCTCAGAAAAGCATTTCCATATAAGAGATTTGCCCTAGAAGGAAGATTGCTATAATTGATGTCCTCCCACTCCCCTGCACTCATCTTTACTTCAACAACATTTAGATATGCTCTTAAAGTTGATAACGTCTTTCGATACTCACTTTCCTTTAATCCGAGCATGTTGCATACAATCTTGGAATACTGCTTTGTCTTGCTTGAACTTGCGTTACACGAAGGCAACCATTTTGCAAGTAAAGAAATTTCCCTTCCTTGCTCCATATTGCAAATATCAGTTTCAAGCTGCTTCTTAATCTGAACCGACACTACTTCACTCGCCTTTGAATCAAGTAAACACATCCAGTCATCATATCTTCCATATTCCGGAATCAATTCAACAAGTGCCTTTACATTGTCAAAATGATTTTCAACGAGCCACTTAAAGCAGATTCTAAATGCTCTTCGTTCACCCATTCCATTTCCTCTGATATCCCTTAAATAAAATAACCACTTTACAGCTAAAAGTGGATTTTCATAGTATGCCTTGGTGTAAGCCTTGCAGATTTCGTTTTCATCCCAGTTACGCATACTGGAAACTGCAAAGTTCAAATCTAAAAGTTCTTTCCCAGAGGTTCTATATCCGACTGCGCCGTTTTCAGTACATTGCGTTTCACTATTTAACTTTTTTTCTAATTCATTCATAAATGCCATTTTCTTTACCTCCAGATTATTTAATAATGCCGACTGCTGGAATCGAACCAGCAACATTAGGACCACTCTGCAAATATAGCTATATGAACCTTTTACAAGATTCAATATTTTCCTGCGCTCCACCATTGAGCTAAGTCGGCAAGTGGAGAGGATGGGAATCGAACCCACGACAAACGGATTACCAATCAATAGATTATTGCTGTTTGAGCCTTTATCAAGACTACTTACGTTGCTCTACCACCTGAGCTACCTCTCCTCGTTTGTATGTTTTGATTATATGCTCGCATCTTTTCTTTATCTTGAAAAAAAGATGCGAACTCCACTTTTCTCTATATTTACATTGCATCCGGAATAAATGGCTTTGGCAACTCAGCCCACGCAATCACATTTTTATGCCTGCTTCCAAATCCACATGCTTCTGGATTCTCTTTATACAACACTTCTGAAAATCCCCAATACTCACCTATTCCAATCTCATATTCTGGACCGCTTTCGTAATCATATCTATATGTACATAATACCTGTCCTGGATTATCCGGGTATCTCTCATTAACAGGAATCCACTTTATTCGCACCTCATTGTAATAGTCCAAGATTGAATCCTTAACATTAATAGATCCTTCAAAATAACTATTATATTCACATCTTTTTATGTATTTTTTATATCTTTTATGTTGCATTGATATGCAGAACTCAACACCCAGATGCAGACCAACACCTGGTCTTTTTGTCTCTACATAATATTTAATCCCATCTTTTTCCATGTGATACTTAGCCATATTTTTTTTAATTTCTGAGTTTATATACTGCTTATCTTCCTCTGACAAATCATCACGGATTTCCAAATATGTAACAAAATCTATAAACACTAATGCACCTCTTTTGAATCTTTATTACTGTTTGTATATCTGGATTATAAAAAATTTTAGACAAACTTTGACCAAATATTCCTGTTTTCTGTATTACAATGCATGAAATTTTTTGTCCGATGCTTTGAAATTATATACTGGTTTCATAATATCTATAATCTCTACAGAATCTCTGATCACATCAATGATATCCGCAAGCGATTTATATGCCATTGGTGCCTCATCTAATGTATCCGCATTCACCGAAGTAGAATAAATACCTTGCATGGATGCTTTGTATTCCTCTAAATCAATGGACTGTTTTGCTTTTGTTCTGGACATGATTCTACCAGCTCCATGTGGTGCTGAATTATTCCATTCCACATTTCCTTTGCCAACAGCAAGAACGGAACCATCTCTCATATTAATCGGAATCAATACTTTTTCACCGGCATGTGCGGCAATGGCACCCTTTCTAAGAATCATCTCATCGACATCAATATAATTATGAATGGTGTGAAAAGCTTCTGTTCGCGTCATTTTGGTTCTTTCAATAATAATTTCCGCCATGCGCTCTCTACTCCTTCTTGCAAAGCGTTGACAAATTTCAACATCATGCAGATAATCATCCATAAATGATCCGTAAAGCCAGCAGATATCGTTTGGAGCGTCCAACTCCTGGATTTCATAATTCTTTTTTAAATGCTTCAATGCCTCCTGGATTTCTGCCCTTCTTCCCTGCTCTTTGTAAGTATGAATAATCTCATCTCGTTTTTTAAAATATTCTTCTTTTCCCGCATGCAAATCAATTGCCAGCTGTTGGTAAATCTCAGCTACCTGTTTTCCTAAATTCCTGCTTCCCGAATGAATGATCAGATAATATGTACCATCCTTTGCCTGATCAATCTCGATAAAGTGGTTTCCTCCTCCCAGTGTTCCAAGTGATCTTTCCAATCTCTTTGCATCTTTCAAAGATCGATAACACTTAAGCTGCGTTAAATCAAAACGTGCCCTTCTCCCTTCCCATACATTCATTCCTGAAGGGATATAATGACATGCTTCATCTATTTTCTCAAAATCTATTACCTGATCCTGCAGCTTTACAGTATACATTCCACAACCTATATCGACTCCTACAATATTAGGGCAAATCTTATCTGTGATTGTCATGGTCGTCCCAATTGTACAACCTTTTCCGGCATGGACATCCGGCATAATCCGCACCTTGCTTCCCCTTGTCAGATCATAATCACACATTCTTCTGATCTGCTCGATTGCTTCATCTTCAATTACCTTTGCATAGCAAATCGCTGTTGTAACTCTTCCCTTTATTTCAAACATTTCATACACATCCTTTCGCATAATCCAAGTTTATCTCTTCTGATTCTTTTTATCATGGAAAAAAAGTTGCGAACTTTTACAGTCCACAACTTTTTTGATCTGACAATCTGCCCTTTATTAAATTAATAAATGCCACAGGCTTTACAACATGAAGCATTGGTCCAAACGAAAGAACACGAATTAAAATCTCTGTTTCGTCCTCTTTGTCATAGTACAACGTAACCTGATACTTCCGCTCTTCTATTTTCTCGACTTGTTTTTCTAAATGTGCGAAGTGCATCAGAACACGTTCCAACGCATTACGCTCATCAATCAGTTCAAATATCACTTTACGTGGTCGCGGCTGATTTCTTTTCCCAACTTTTCCACCTTGTTGATCCTCATATTTTTCACAAGAAATAATTCTGCCAAGATTGATCGTATTTCTCAGTTTACTTCCTGTTCCAATTAACCGGAATTTATCGTCTTTCTCGGAATATTCCAGATATTCTGGAATCGTTCTGGTTGTTATTTGTTTCCCATGACGATTTATAATACTGATCTGAATCGAATACTGATGCTTAATTGCATCCAATATCAAACGAAATTTCCGAATATACTCTGGATTCTCATACGGATCACCATCTGAATACTTATCAAAGACATAAATATCTTCTGGAAGAAATAATGGTTCGACATCTGAGAATACGACTGGCTGATCCGTAAACAAACGTATTCTCGGATCTAATGCGATTGCATTAATCCAGCGTTTCTGCAAAATTGTGAGTGGCATCGTTGGCTTCTTTCTGAGAATGGTTGTTCCATCTTCTTTCAATAATTGCCAATGTGTCATTCCCAAAGACTCCGGAATATTCAATGTGCTTTCTTCAAATGCATAATCCTGAATGATTGCGTTGATTTCTCCAGTTGTAAGCGGATGCTCTACTGCTTCTGTCAAGATTTTCGTAACGGTTTGAAAATATGTACTGTAAATTTCATGAAACAGCATACTCATTCCTCCCCTTTCAATCCATACATTTCATACATCGCCTGCAAGTCTTCTTTAAACTGTTTTTCCAAAGCCTTATTGGAAATTGAAATATCTATGATTCGACAAATAAATGTACGTATCCATGGAATCAATTCGCTTGCATCATAAACATCAGCAGAAAATCGACATGTATGCTCATCCATGTACTCCAACCGACCGATTCGTTTCTCCCTCTCTAATCGCTTTGGTATATGCTGTTCTCCATCATCATATTGAACTGTAAATTCAATATGTTCCATCCGATTTCCAGATCGACTGTCTGTTGCGACTCCCCACATATGTTGCTGCATTTCACCCAGTTTATCTCTTAATTCATCAAACCGATCTGCAATCTCTCCATTTTTAACGGTAACAATATTATCAAGACGATACGCTGTTATTCGTTTAAAATATGGGGCATAGGCCATCATATACTGTCTCCCACTCTGCACACTGATCATCACTCGAAGAGGAACAACATTCGTTTCCGTAATGCGATCTTTTTTACGATTAATCATCTCAACTGTTATATTTCTTTTTTCATGAATTGCTTTCAGTATCATGCACAAAGCTTCACTGTCCATTGCACTGGTTATGTAATGATGTTTGAATGCAAAATGGTCAGTAATATTATTTGTTTTATCTTCCAAAAATGATCCTATCACACCACATGGTGCGGTTTCTGAAAAAAAATCCAAAACATCTCTACTTGGCATTTCAAACTCTTCTGTACGACTGTATAGCATCGTCTTTCCACTCTTCCGTCTTACCAACAAGCCTTCTTTTACATATTCGTTGAGTTTTTTTCTGATCGTAGAGATGTCAAATACTCTTGCATGCTCAAACGCTGCCAGATATTCATCCACCTGATATGCGATATCCCCAAGTGACAGTTCTTGTTCATTAGAAAGAATATCCATAATAATAAAATGAAGGGTAATATCTCCATCTGTAAAGCTCTTTGTCTTCCATGCCTTATAAAGTGGATTGTGTTTGGTTGCTCTGCTATCAATTGACAAAAATACATTCTTACCATCAACGGTCTGATGAAACTTCATATAGTTACCAAGCCAGCTCTCTATCCGACGTTTCTCGTCATCATAAGACCTGGCACTTTTTTTCGTATAATCATCCCGGCTCTTGAAACCGTAGACATAAAAATCCCGCATGTAATCACGTATCTTGTTAAAATTTTTGATTAATTCACTGTATGCCATGGTTTCGCCCCCTTAACTTTTCCCGGATCGTATTGATTCAAAATACTTTGGTTTTTTATGATAAATTATTTTCATCAAAAACTCCGGTAAAACTCCAGTTCTCACCCTGATCTTCAGATGTGAATACAAGCCCTTCTGTCTCGCCACTCTGGCTCATCACATGGATCGTGTAATTCTCTCCATCCTGCTGTGGCATTTCCAGATACTGATAATCTTCAGGTGTAAGGTCATATTCCTGCATATGCGGTGGATATTCTGTCACAGTATCCATCGGAAGCTCTATCTCCTTCAGTGTTTTTCCACCATCTTTTGTAACATAAATAGATGAATGTGTCTGCGATGCCCCACTCAGACCGATGAATCCAAACTGTTCGTCGAAGAATTGTATCCCTTCTCCTGCTCCGCCATTTCCGCCGAATGGGTCTTCATTTACTGTTGTCCAGTTATATCCACCATCTGACGTAGTTTCCAGTTTGTAATAACGTGTTCCAAGAGCCGCGTCAACAACTGAAAGTTTCCAGCCTTTCTGTTCGTTTAAGAAGAATCGGACAACACCGCTTCCGTCCGTATCGACCGTCCAGGTATTATTCTCTTTTCCCTGTTCTTTTGCCTGCGAATCTTTCTCCTCCTGCTCCTTCTGGCTGATCGTATCAGGACTGATATATTCCGGTTCCATCATGTAACGTACCGGAGTCACAGATTCATTCTGCGGAAGATACAAGGATACTTCATATCCAAGTGCTTCTCCACCGCTATCCAAGGCTGTAAAATCAGTCATACCACTGACTTCTCCGTCACCATCCACATCTCCCGGAAGATAAACAAGACCTTCCGAAGAGGCGAAGGAGCGTTTTCCATAATACAGAATCTCATATTCCGGCGGATTATCTGCAAATGCATAATTCAGATTCCATTGTGTCACCTGCATCTTACAATCTGATTTTTCCAGAATGGTAAACATAGGATCTAATTTCTTATCATCATCATAATCTGCATTTGCGTAACCTGCGATCTGCACAACAATCTTATCGCTTTTATCGATATCATAATCAATCAGATAGGTCTTATCTTTTCCCTTTTCATTCTGTCCATAGAGATAAGCAGACACACGGGTTATCGTTCCGTCTTTATCAAAAGACATCTCAAAACTGTCTGTAATATACAACTCCTCCGGAAGTTTCAGTTTCTTATTGATATCTTTTATCAGTCCTTCTGCGCCATCACGAAAGAAATTGTTATGTTCATACTCTATTTTCTTTGTCTTAAACAGGCTGTCTACCTTCCAGGACAATGCGCCATTATAAGGAATCGCTGTATATACGATATAAGAAATTCCTCCTACTGTAACTGCGAATAGAATCAGAAGCTCCGTACCAAACACTGTTTTCCTGAGTGCACCTTTCATTTTAAAAGGATTTTCCTTTTCTGCAATCAGGCAACCGATCCAGATGCAAAGACTGAGTACCAGAAGGATACCTAAAGCCAAGAATGCAAACTTCAGCTGTCTGATGCTTCCGTACTTACATAGTATGCATGTCACCAGCAAAAACAAAATATAATAAAGGATACTAAGCTTGCCAAATATGAATTTCAGTTTTTTCATTCAACCACATCCTAATAATACTTCAATGTAAAAGTTTCATGATTTTTTCTATATTTTTCTGTGTCCATGCAGTAATCTCGAGCACTGCATCCGGTATCTCCTGGTCTCCGGAATCCGGATTGTGCATCCAGATACATGGCATCTTGGCCGCCTTAGCAGCCTTTCCTCCATTTGTTGAATCTTCGATTACAATACACTCATCTACCGGTACGCCCAATTGCTTTGATGCAAAGAGAAATGTATCCGGTGCCGGCTTTGGATTCTTCACTTCATCTCCACTTGTCACAAAATCAAAGTATTTCATCAGGTTCAATGATTCCAATGTTTCTGTAATTACTGTTTTCGGAGATGAGGATGCCACAGCCAGACGATATCCCGCTTCTTTCAGACAGCAAAGCATCTGCCCAACTCCCGGCATCTCCGGGAATCCATCTCTCGCAATAATTTCATCTTTCTTTTCTTTCATAATCTGATTCATTTTTTCAAGGCTTTCAAATGTGATTCCGTAATTTTCTTTGATCAGATTCATGAAATGAAGTCTTGTAGATCCGATGCATGGTTTATATACCTCATAATCCAGGTCAACTCCATATCGCTCTTTAAAAATCTCTACCCAACACTGATAATGAAGCGGTTCCGTATTGATCAAAACCCCATCCATATCAAATATTACTGCTTTTATCATTTTTATATCCCAACTTTCTATAAAAGATCAATGTTAATGCGGTCGCTACGATCCAGCCGAATGGCCATGCCATCCAGATTCCGGTGCTTCCAAAGCTTTTTGTCAAAATCAATGCAAATCCGATTCTCAAAATAAGATCCGGAACTGTTGCAACTACAAAATAGACCATTGCTCCGGAACCACGGATAATCCCATCTATCATCAGCTTGATTGCAATCATAAAATACCACGGCGATACAATTTTCAAAAATGCCATTCCTGCGCTGATCGCCTCTGCACTCTCCGCACCTAAGAACAGTCCCATCATCTGACGGCTGAAAATGAAATACAGAATGACAAACGGAAGTGCCGTAAGCTCTGATAATTTTAATCCTGTACGGAATCCCAACGGAATTCGCTCTTTCTTTCCCGCGCCGATATTCTGTGCCGTATAACTGGACAGACAGGAACCAAGTGTCATAAAGATATTAATGGCAAATGTATTCAGTTTGATTGCTCCCGAATATCCCGCAACAACTGCTGAACCAAATTGGTTTACAATTCCCTGTACGAATAGATTTCCTATACTCAACACACTCTGCTGAAGAATGCTTGGAATTGCAATTGCCATGATCTGTCCGAACAATTTCTTATCAAACCAAGGCTGCTTTTCTTCCCCGGCAAACTTCTGCAGTCTTCCAAGAAGCGTCACCAATGCAAGCACGGCTGACACACCTTGCGCGATAAATGTCGCCCATGCAACACCACTCACGCCCCAATGGAATTTTGCTACGAAGATGTAATCAAGAATAATATTTCCAGCCGAGGAACCAAGCAGAAAATACAGCGGTGTCTTAGAATCCCCGAGTGCAGTAAATACTCCGGTACACACATTATAAAGCATCAGGAAAATGATTCCGAAAATATAAATTTTCAAGTATAAAACTCCATCAGCCATAATATTCTGTGGCGTGCGGATCCATCTCATCATCTGATGATTAAAGAAATAGCCGAATAATGTCAACATAATTCCCAGCACCATAGAACTGAGAAATGCTGTTGTAACCGCACGTTTTACACCGTCCCTGTCATCTGCTCCGAACAGTCTTGATACGACTACGGAGGCACCCAGATTCATTCCCACGGCAAATGCCATGAAAATAATCGTGATCGGATAAGATGCGCCGACTGCTGCCAATGCATCTTCTCCTGCAAATCTTCCCGCGATCATACTGTCTGCGATATTGTAAATCTGCTGGAACATCACACTGAACAACATTGGCAGAAGGAACCGCCATAATGTTTTGTTCGGATGTTCTTTCGTTAAATCTGTAACCATATTTACCCTTCTCTCATTACAAACTCTACAATCCAATAATTCTGTAAATTTCTTTCATATCCAGACTGGAACGAACAATATCTGCAAGCTTATCATACTGTTCTTCCTTATAAGCCTTCCAGTCCACTGCCTGTACCGTCTCCGGATCATAGCCTTTCTCTTTCAATAAAACGGAGAGAAACCCTCCCGACATTTCCGGCGAATCAAAGATTCCATGCACATAACAGCCATAGACATTTCCCTTCTGTGAACCATCCGGATGTCCTTGTTGTACCGCATCAGAATCATTTTCTAATGTTACAAGTCCAGATGCGTGCTCATCAAGAATCGTTTCTCCCATATGAATCTCGTATCCTTCGAAAGGAAGTCCCTCCATCTCTTTCAGGATTCCTTTCATCTCGCCAAATGTTCCATGTACTCTGGTTCTGTGTTTTTCTGGACGGAACACAGTCTTTGTATCCAAAAGTCCCATCCCCTGTACAGTTCCTCCGTACTCTTCTCCTGTTGGATCTGAGATTTCCACTCCAAGCATCTGGTATCCGCCACAGATTCCAAAGACCGGTTTGTTCTGTGCGCTGTGTTTCAGAACTCTTGCTTCTAATCCATTCTGACGCATCCACAGAAGATCACTGATCGTATTCTTTGTTCCCGGAAGAATTACCGCATCCGGATTTCCAAACTCAGCCGGAGCTGAAACATAACGCACGCTCACCTCTTCCAATGCTTCTAACGGTGCAAGATCAGTAAAATTAGAAATTCTTGGGAATCGAATCACTGCCAGATCGATCAGTCCCGGCTTCTCTTTTTTCTGAAATCGTTCCGTCAGGCTGTCTTCTTCATCCAAATCTAAATAAAAATACGGAACTACTCCCGTTACCGGAATATCTGTCTTTTCTTCCAACATTCGAAGCCCCGGTTCCAGAATGGATACATCTCCACGGAATTTATTAATGATTGTTCCTTTGATCCGCGCTTTTTCATCCTCTTCAAGAAGCATCACGGTTCCGGCGATCTGGGCAAACACTCCGCCACGATCAATGTCTCCGACAAGAAGAACCGGTGCGTCTGCAAGCTTTGCCATTCCCATATTTACAATATCATCTTTTTTCAGGTTGATTTCTGCCGGACTTCCCGCCCCTTCAATCACAATGATATCATACTTTTTTTCCAACTCATGATATGCATCCATAATTGCAGGAATATATTCCTTCTTATGACGGTAATACTCTCTTGCAGCCATCACTCCGATTGGTTTACCATTGATGATTACCTGAGATCCTGTATCGTTCGTCGGCTTAAGTAAAATTGGATTCATTATTGCTTCTGGTTCAATCCCTGCAGCTTCTGCCTGCATCACCTGGGCTCTTCCCATCTCCAGTCCTTCTTTTGTGATAAATGAATTGAGTGCCATATTTTGGGATTTAAAAGGTGCAACTTTGTATCCATCCTGTTTCAGGACACGGCAAAGACCTGCTGCCAGTGCGCTCTTTCCGACATTCGACATCGTTCCCTGTATCATAATTGATTTCGCCATATTTTCCGCCTCCTTCACTGCTTTGACAGGATTGTTTCAAGTACCCGTAAAAGAACATCATTTTCTTCTTTTGTCCGCACCGCAATCCGATACCATCCTTTATTAAGGCCTCTGTAGTTCTCACAATTTCGAATCAAAATCCCCTGCTCCAGCAATCGTTCAAACAATGGGATTTCACTGTATAATAAAAAGAAATTTGCCTTTGTTGGAATAAATCTGATCCCAAGCTCATGCATTTTCTTTTCCATCCGCATTTTTTCTTTTACAATAATTTTTCGTATTTTCTGGACTCTCTGCTCTTCTCTCTCTGTCAGTGCTTCTATCCCCGCCGCCTGCGCCGGAACCGACACACTCCACGGCTGACGGATCTGCTGCATTCTCTCTCGCAGCTTTGCATCTGATGTCATTGCATATCCAAGTCTTAATCCCGGAATCCCATACATCTTTGTAAATGCTTGTACAAGAAAAAGGCACGTATAATCTGTCACCTTTTTCACCATGGTATACTTCTGCGCTTCTTCCAGGAATTCGATAAAACACTCATCTAAAACAAGACGAATCTTCTTTTCTTCACATCGCATAAGAATCTGTTTCATCAGCTCCGGTTCGATCACCTGCCCTGACGGATTCGACGGGGAGCATAAAAATACAAGATCAATGTCCTCTGTCAGTTCTTCTAAAAAGTTTTCCGTCAATGCGAAGTCATTTTCTCTTTTCAGCTCATGATAAACAATCTCGCAATCTACTGTCCGAAGTGCCTGTTCATATTCTGCGAAAGCCGGAATTGGAAGCAATGCTTTCTTTGGTTTTTCCGCAAGAACGACAGAAAAGAACAATTCCGCTGCTCCATTTCCGAAAAGGAAATATTCTTCCGGCAGACTTTTCTTCTCTGCCAGTCTCTTTCTGAGCCGTCTGCATTGACTGTCCGGATAAAGACTCACTTCATCCATCGATTTTTTCGCCGCTTCAAGGACTTCTTCGGACGGGCCATAAGGATTTACATTGACTGAAAAATCCAGCACATCTCCATATGTATAAATGTCTCCTCCATGTACATATTCCATGAATCATACTCCTACTTCTCTATGTGTTTCATTTTTAATCGAAAAGTGCTGCCTCCAGCTCCTCGCGATTCTCTTCCATCCATTTGATCGGCTTTGGATGTTTAATCTCCGGAACCAGAAGCTTTTCCATCCAGACCATATTATACCAGCGGTCAAATTTGTATCCACAATGATAGAATTCTCCTACCATGCGGTATCCCAGATGTGCATGGAACTGTGCGCTGTTCTTTGTCAGATATTTATCTTCAAGCTCCGGATATCCAATGCATGCATATAGATTGCAAATATTCTGAGCATACAACACCTTCTCCAGTGCCTCATACAGTTGTTTTCCAATTCCTGTTTTCTGTCTGTCTTTTCTTATATAAATTGTCGTCTCCACAGCCCAGTCATATGCTGCACGGCCTTTAAATGCCCCGGCACAACTATATCCAAGAATCTCGCCATTCTGTTCTGCGACCAGATACGGATACTTTTTCATCGTCTGACGCATTCGATCTTTGAATTCTTCCAGCGACGGAACTTCATACTCGAATGTAATTACTGTATCCGTTACATATGGTGTGTAAAGTGCCAGAAGTTCTTCTGCATCCTCCATTTTTGCAAATCGAATCAATAAATCCATAACAATAAACCTCCAAAGACAACCATCATCAGTATCGTTGTCATATACATTAACTTCCCGGCACGAAGAATATCTTCCGGTTCAATCTTGCGGATTGCATCGCCGATATAATCCTTTTTATAAATTTTCCCGAAATAAACCGCATCTCCGGCCAACTGTACATCAAGTGCTCCTGCGCATACCGCCTCTGACTGGGCGGAATTCGGACTTGCATGTTTCCTCTTATCCCGTAAGTAAATCTTCCACGCATTCTCTCCATCCATTCCCGTCAAAAATGCTGCCACAATCATAAACCACGCTGTCAAACGCGCTGGAATGTAATTAAACACATCATCCATCTTTGCCGGGATTCTTCCAAAATACAGATATTTTTCATTTTTGTATCCAAGCATGGAATCCATCGTATTCACTGCTTTGTATAAGAACCCAAGAGGTGCACCGCCGATCAGAAGGAATAAAAGCGGAGCCGTCACGCCGTCAGAAGTATTCTCTGCCACAGTCTCTACTGCTGCTTTTGTCACTCCTTCTGCTGTAAGGTTCTCTGTATCTCTTCCGACAATCATGGATACAGCTCTTCTTGCGCCAGGTAAGTCGTCTTCTTTTAATTTTTGATACACTTTTTTACTCTCTTTTACAAGACATCTCGCTGCAAAAATCTGATAACACCAGAACGTTTCCAAAAGAAATCTTACTGCCGGATGAATCTTTCCTGCAACGAATAAGAGTGCCGCCGGTACAAGAAATGATAGCAAAACTGTCAGAATCCATAAAATTCCACCTGCCAAAATCTCTCTTTTATTTTTCTTCTCCTGTTCTGATATAGGAATTCGATTGCACAACAGCTTCCTCAATCCTTTTTCCAACACAGCGATCAGATTCCCAATCACTCGTATTGGATGATACATCCAGACCGGATCCCCTAAAATGCAGTCTAACAAAAATCCTGTGATACATGCCAGAATCATCATCTTTCTGTTCATTCTGTCCTTCCTCCCAGTTTTTGAATTTCACGAAATCTATGAACACCTGACTTCCACTCTTCTTCGTCAACACGCATTCTATATCCTCCGCCATTTTCCACCTGCCAGTGATAAAAATCTTTTTGGTCTTCCGCCAGTTGTTCCAATACCGCCATTATCGTTCCTCCATGAACAACAAAAGCTGCACTTTCTACATTTTCTTCGCATAATCGATCAACCTGGCAAAGCATACCTTTCACACAACGTGAACGGAATTCCTTCTGCTCCTCCCCTTCCGGAAATGCAATCGTTCCACCCGAATCGAGCCATGCCTGATACTCTGCTTTATCTTTCAGTTCTTCATATGTCTTACCCTCAAAGATACCAAAATCACATTCTTTCAGCAACGGTTCCTGTTGTATCTGTACCTCTGGATAAATCAATTCCGCAGTCTGAATGCATCGTTTCATCGGACTAACGATTACTTGCTGCACTGGAGGATAGTTCTCCCTTTTTTGTTTCTGTACAAAGTTCTGCACTTCCTGTTCTGACAGTGTTTCATCTGTACTTCCGATATATTGTCTCTTTTCATTGCCCGGCGTCTTCAAATGCCGGATCAAAATAAGTTCCATAAATCACTCCAAAAAATCTAATTTCATCTAAAATAATGCAAGCACCGCAAGCATAAACAATTCACACAACTGCAGAAAATACCCGGCAAGATCACCTGTAATTCCGCCAAACTGTTTCTGACTAAACCAATAATAATAAAAGAAAACAGCCAGTCCGACTCCTGCCGAAACTACTCCGCATACTCCCGCTGTCAGACAGAGTCCAGCTCCTGCTGCCAACAGCCATAAGATTAATACAATCCTTACATTTCTCTTCTGCGCTCCATCCTGAAAAGTCCGAAGCAACCCACTGTTCTTTGCTGCCTGAAATGTCACAACAGAAATCCCACTCAATGAACGGGAAAATACAAACACGAGTGCCGCTGCAAATAAACGTTCTGTTCGCATTTCACTAAAAATCCCCACACACAGAAGGAAATAACAGCAAAGACTGATGATTGCAAATGCTCCTGTATGAGGATCCTTCAGGATCTCCAGCTTCTTCTCCCGGTCTCCATAAGAACTTTTTGCGTCCATCGTATCTGCGAATCCATCTAGATGAATTCCTCCTGTTATGAAAACCGGAATCAGAGTCAGCACAACTGCATAAAAGAAAGTTTCTTCTCCCTTCCACAGTGTGATCAGATTCCCTGCAACTGCCTCTAGTACACCGATTATAACACCAACAAGAGGAAAAAAGCTCATCGCATATCTCATATTTTTTTCATTCCAGTCAACCCGCGGCATCGGAATCTTAGAATACATTGCGATTGCAATGATCATTGCGTTCAATAACCACATTTTTCTTACTCCTCATCTTCACTTAAGTTCTTCATACTGCTCTACTTTAATCTCTTCAAAGGTACTCATCTTCCGATAAACATTCACACCCATCTCAAGAAGTGGAATTGCCGCAACCGCGCCACTGCCTTCTCCAAGAGACAGATTTGCATCGATCAGATATGGAAGTTCCAGCTCTTCTAAGACCATTCGTCCAGCCGGCTCTCCGGAACAATGTGATGCCAGGATATAATCCGCTGCCTCCGGAACCATACGCACTGCACACAATGCTGCTGCGGAAGAGATGAATCCATCAATCAGCACAGGCACATGATAGATCGCGCCTCCGAGAAATGCACCTGTCATTCCTGCAATATCAAGCCCTCCGACTTTGGATAAGACATCTAAAATGTCTTCTTTATCCGGTCGTTGTTCCTCAATTGCTTTCTGGATTGCACAAATTTTTCTATTCAGGCCTTCAGAACTAAGTCCTGCACCTCTTCCTGTTACATTTTCCACACTTTCATCAAGCAGAACGGACACGATAGCACTGCTGGTCGTCGTATTTCCAATCCCCATCTCACCGGTTGCAATCAGATCATACCCTTGCTCCGCAAGCTCTCCGACTTTTCGTATACCGACAAGAATGGCTTGTGCAGCCTGTTCTCTTGACATTGCAGGTTCTTCCACCATATTCTTTGTTCCGTACATCACTTTGTCTTCCGGATGTGTCACCGACGGAACATCTGTCACCATTCCGATGTCGATTGGAAATAAATCCACACCGGCGGTCTGTGCCATAATACATACGCTCGTTGCACATTTTGTAAAATTGTCCGCAACGATTGCTGTCACTTCCTGTCCGGTCTGGGTCACTCCCTCTGAAACAACTCCATTATCCGCACAAAAGATCAGCAATCCTTTCTTTTTAATCTCAAAATCTGCTTTTCTTCGGATTCCTGCCATCCGGATCACAGCATCTTCCAGTTTTCCTAAGCTGAACAGTGGTTTGGCGACCGTTTTCCATCGTTTTTTTGCCTGTTCTTCACACGCTTTCTCCACTGGTTTTATCATTTTGAATTTTTCAATTAGTAATCTTTCATTTTCTTTCATCGACATCTTTTCATTTTTTGTCGCTTTTCTTTTATTATCTGCCATTGTTTTATCTGCTTTTCTTTTCATTTTCTTCTGATTCACAGTTTGTCTTTCTAACTCTATAAGCCAGTTTTTTCGCATTTTCTGGCATTATTCTCCTATTTTATCATAATTTTTTTCATTCTGATATATAAAAAAGCAACGGAATCTGTCATATTTTCCTTGCATTTTTTCATTTTTTGACATTTTTCTCTTTTCTTCTTGCATTTTTAATATGAAATCTTTCATTTTTTCAGCTTCTTTGTTAAAAAATTTACAGGATTTTTATTGATTTTCTTCACATAATATGTATAATTAAAAAAGGATATGAAAAGCTTGCATGAGCAGCATTTTATTCTATCACTAGAAAGAAAGAGGTATATGTAAGATGGCAAAAATTGATTTAAGTAAGTATGGCATTACTGGAACAACAGAAGTCGTATACAACCCTTCCTACGAATTATTATTCGAAGAAGAGACAAAACCGGAACTTGAAGGTTTTGAAAAAGGACAGGAAAGTGAACTCGGTGCTGTCAATGTTATGACAGGTGTTTACACAGGACGTTCTCCTAAAGATAAATTCATCGTTATGGATGAGAACTCCAAAGATACAGTTTGGTGGACTTCTGATGAATACAAGAACGACAACCATCCTGCAACACAGGAAGCTTGGGATGCTTGTAAAGAAATTGCAAAGAAAGAACTTTCCAACAAGAGACTTTTCGTAGTTGACGCATTCTGCGGTGCTAACGCAGATACTCGTATGGCTATCCGTTTCATCGTTGAAGTTGCATGGCAGGCACACTTCGTAACAAATATGTTCATCCAGCCAACAGCTGAAGAACTGGAAACATTTGAGCCGGATTTCGTTGTATACAATGCTTCCAAAGCAAAAGTTACAAACTACAAAGAACTCGGCCTGAACTCTGAAACAGCTGTAATGTTCAACATTACATCCAAAGAG
>ERZ870052.97-NODE-97-length-30410-cov-7.279432_pt1 | contig 30410 bp, 26 predicted proteins | sample MGYA00520889_ERZ870052 | MGnify/ENA primary metagenome ERZ870052 (study PRJEB32232, sample SAMN07284988) | human gut metagenome | biome: human-associated habitat; material: feces | host: Homo sapiens | place: Tanzania | collected 2014-08-14 ...
AAATTACATAAAACGAAACTAAAAATAATAGCTAAAAACACTTGAAAAAGTCAGGAAATAAAAGAAAAAAGAAACGAAGGAATGGAGGAAAACATATGAGTCCATCAACAATAACTCTTCTGTTTCTCCTGTTTGCGGTAATCATGTTTGTATTAGAAAAGATACCGCTTGGAGTAACATCAATGATTGTCTGTATCGGTCTTGTAGTGACTGGGGTTTTAGACGTGAAAACAGCCTTTGCAGGATTCATTGACAGTAACGTAATCCTTTTTGTGGCAATGTTCATCGTAGGAGGAGCGTTGTTTGAAACAGGAATGGCGAATAAAATCGGAGGAATTGTTACAAAGTTCGCCAAGACAGAAAGAATGCTGATCATTGCGATCATGGTGATCGTAGGATTGATGAGCGGAATCCTGTCAAACACAGGAACTGCAGCGGTTCTGATTCCGGTAGTTATCGGAATTGCAGCAAAATCAGGATACAAAAGATCCAGACTTCTGATGCCGCTTGTATTTGCAGCAGCCATGGGAGGAAATCTTTCCCTGATCGGTGCACCAGGAAACCTGATCGCACAGAGTGCACTCAGTGAAATCGGACTAAAATTCGGATTCTTTGAGTATGCAGTTGTTGGTATGCCGATCCTGATCGTAGGAATTATTTTCTACGCAACAATCGGTTACAAATTGCTTCCAAGTCATGATGTAAAAGATGATGGAGCATTTGATACAACAAAAGATTTCAGCAATGTGCCGAAATGGAAACAGTGGTTATCGCTGATCATCCTGGTATTTACATTGTTGGCAATGATTTTTGAAGATAAAATCGGTATCAAGCTTTGTATCTCAGGTGGAATCGGAGCACTGCTTCTGATCCTCACAGGAGTTATCTCAGAAAAGGATGCACTTAAGTCCATCGATCTGAAGACAATCTTCCTGTTTGGTGGTACACTTTCCCTTGCAGCAGCTCTTCAGGAGACAGGAGCCGGAGAAGTGATCGCCAATAAAGTAATCGGAGCACTGGGTGCGAACCCGTCACCATATATTCTGACACTTGTTGTATTCCTGTTGTGTTGTATCATGACAAACTTCATGTCAAATACAGCAACAACAGCACTGATGGTTCCAATTTGTCTCTCAATCGCACAGGGAATGGGAGCAGATCCAAGAGCGGTACTGATGGCATGTGTAATCGGTGGTTCCTGCGCATATGCAACACCAATCGGAATGCCAGCGAACACAATGGTAGTCGGAGCCGGCGGATACAAGTTTATGGACTATGTAAAAGCAGGATTCCCATTGATCCTCATTGCAACAGTTGTAAGTATGATTATCCTTCCAATCGCATTTCCATTCTTCCCGTAAGAAGACGTGTTGTTGGAGTGAGATATAAAAGAAACTATAAAACAAACAATAAACTAACCTAATCATCAAAAGTTACTGGAAATTGCAGCAGTAATGAAAGGAGACCTAAAAATGGATAAAAAAGCACAGGTAGAGCAGCTTACTACTTATATGGCGAACTTTGTTTCCTATATTGGTAAAGTACTGCCGGATGACATCAAAGCAAAGATTGACGAGCTTGCAGAGAAAGAAGACAGCCCGCTTTCAAAGGTTATTTATCAGACAATGCAGAAGAACCAGGTTCTTGCAAAAGAGCTGAACAGACCAAGCTGTCAGGACACAGGAGTATTACAGTTTTGGGTAAAATGTGGAACAAACTTCCCACTGATCGGAGAACTGGAAGCACTCTTAAAAGAAGCAGTTGTAAAGGCTACATTTGAAGCACCGCTTCGTCATAACAGTGTTGAGACATTTGATGAGTACAACACAGGAAAGAATGTAGGAAAAGGAACACCGACAGTATTCTGGGATATCGTACCGGACAGTGATCAGTGTGAAATCTACACATATATGGCAGGTGGCGGATGCACACTTCCAGGAAAAGCTATGGTTCTTATGCCAGGTGAAGGATACGAGGGAGTTACAAAATTTGTTCTTGATGTTATGACATCTTATGGACTGAATGCATGTCCTCCGCTGCTTGTTGGTGTCGGTGTTGCTACATCTGTTGAGACAGCAGCATTACTTTCCAAGAAAGCTCTTATGAGACCACTTGGAAGCCACAATGAAAACGAACGTGCAGCATCTATGGAGAAGCTGCTTGAGGATGGAATTAATGCGATCGGCCTTGGACCACAGGGAATGGGTGGAAAGTATTCTGTTATGGGAGTTCACATTGAGAATACAGCAAGACATCCATCCACAATCGGAGTTGCTGTTAATGTTGGATGCTGGTCACACAGACGTGGACACATCGTTTTTGATAAGGACCTTAACTACACAATCACAACACATTCGGGGGTGACATTATAATGCTGGAAATAAAAGATGGAAAAAAGATTTTAACAACACCAGTCTCAGCTGAGGATCTCAAAGATATTCATGCAGGAGATATCATTTATCTGAACGGAAGCATGACAACTTGCCGTGACGTTGCACACAGAAGACTCGTTGAAGAAGGACGTGAGCTTCCGGTTGATGTAAAAGATGCAGCAATCTTCCACGCAGGCCCAATCATCAGACCACTTGAGAATGATAAATTTGAAATGGTTTCTGTAGGACCGACAACAAGTATGCGTATGGAAAAATTCGAGTATGAATTTGTAAAAGAGTCCGGAGTCCGTGTGATCATCGGAAAAGGTGGAATGAAAGAAAACACAGAGCGTGCATGTAAAGAATTCGGAGCAATCCACTGCGTATTCCCGGCAGGAAATGCTGTTGTTGCAGCAACAGAAGTTGAGGAGATCGTTGATGCTCAGTGGAGAGACCTCGGAATGCCTGAGACACTGTGGCACTGCCGCGTAAAAGAGTTCGGACCACTGATCGTATCTATTGACACAGAGGGACGCAACCTGTTTGAAGAGAACAAAGTAGTCTTCAACGAAAGAAAAGAAAAAGCGATCGAAGAGATCTGCAAACATGTAAGTTTTATTAAATAAGAATTTAAACCAATTTTACTGCCATGTAAAAATATACCATAAAATATAAGCCAAACAATCTGTTCGGCCAGGGACAGATAAAAAAGATATCGAGGCACACGGAAAATGAAAGTGCGCTTCGATATCTTTTTGTTTTGTAAAATCTATTTATTTTGTTCCGAAAATACGATCCCCGGCATCCCCAAGTCCCGGGCAGATGTAAGCATCTTTGTTCAGTTCTCTGTCAATATGTCCTACGTACAGCTGAATATCCGGATGCGCTTCCATCAGACGTTCTACTCCTTCCGGAGCAGCAATGATAGCCATGAATTTGATTTTCTTCCCACCGTGCTGTTTGATAAAATCAACAGCAGCAACAGCAGAGCCACCTGTAGCCAGCATAGGGTCTGTAACAACGATCAGACGTTCCGAGATTGAACTCGGCAGCTTACAGTAATATTCATGTGGTTCATGTGTTTCCTCATCACGATACAGACCAATATGACCAATTTTTGCAGTCGGGACTAAAGCCTGAAGACCGCTTACCATTCCAAGACCGGCACGTAAGATTGGAACAATGGCAAAGTTCTTTCCTGCAATCTGCGGTGTCATACATTTTTCAATTGGTGTTTCAACCTCAACATCTTCTAATGGAAGGTCTTTTAAAGCCTCATATCCCATTAACATAGCAATTTCTTCTACCAACGCACGAAATTCAGCAGTTCCAGTATTTTTATCTCTTAATTTGGAGATTTTGTGCTGAATCAGTGGGTGCTTCATCTCAATTACATTATTCATTTTTTGAATTCCTCCATCAATTTTCTGCCCCCTATTATAACGAGTTTCTTGTTTGAGGACTACCCCCTTTTTTAAGAAAAGGGAAAAAATTAATGAAAGAGTAAAGAATAGTAAAAAGATAAGTTGTAAAAAACAGACAAAAAAACAAGAGAAAATCTATTAGAAATAGACAAATTTTATATTACAGTCAGGAAAAAGGACAGAAGTCCTTTAGATGTATAAAGAAATATGCAATACTCAAGCTACTATTTTTGCGAAAAGGAGAAAAAGAACATGAAAAAACGAAACTTGGGAAACAGAAAGGGGCAGAGGATACGACAAGCGGTAGGAACCTCAATGCTCGGTGTATCACTTGTACTCACGTCAGGGGTCACAGTTCTGGCAGAAGAAGCAGTCATGGATTCGGAGAATGTTGTCACTGAGGCAGTTGTAGAAGATGCAGAAAAGGCTGCAGCGCTGGATGCCGAAGTTGCGCTTGCTGAAGATTATACTGGCTGGGATACGCTGAAGGTATTTGAGACAACAGATGTTCACGGCTACATTACGGATGTTTCCACTTACAAAGACGAAACATTCCAGTATCGTCTGGCGTATATTGCCAATGTTGTCAATCAGGCACGTGCAAATACAGCATATGATGACGTAATTCTTGTAGATGGCGGGGATATTTATCAGAGCACACCACATTCTAATCTGACTTACGGAAATTATTTGAGAGCAGCATTTGACATGATGCAGTATGATGCAGTAGCACTTGGAAATCACGAATTTGACTGGGATGTTACAAAGTATGCAGCAGACAGTAACGGAACAATGGCATCTTATGAAACAAAAGATACCGGGAAGGTAAATCCTGCTATTCCGGTTGTTGCAAATAACCTTTATTATGCAGGAACAGACACCAGAGTTGATTTTACACAGGATTATACAGTTGTAGAAAAAGCAGGATATACAGTTGCGATTGTCGGATGGGCTGATGAATATAGTGCAGATATTAAGGCATCACAGATTGCACCATACAAGATTGATGGGGATCTTGAGAAGCTGAAAGAAAAAACGAAAAAAGTAAAAGAAGATGAGGATGCAGATGTTGTGATTGTTCTTGCACATGCTTCACCGAAGGAGATTGCAGAAGCCGTGGATCCGGATGTTGTAGACCTGGTATGCGGCGGACATAGCCATAAGAGCTCAACAGGAACGGCAAGTAACGGAGTAGATTACGTTCAGGGTAACTGCAAAGCGCAGGGATATGGAACAGCAGACATCAAAATCAATCCGGATACAAAAGAAGTAGATGTTGTTGATCCAAACTTTACTTACATTACATCTAAAACAAATAATGAGCATCTGTACTACAAAGATGGAACAAACACGCAGCTTGATGAGGAAATTGTGAAGATCAGTCAGGAAGCCTGGGATGCTGTGAAAGGTGAGATGTATGAAGTTCTTGCAACTGCAGATCAGAGCATCACAAAAGATGTAGTTGAAGGAAGCATTGTGACAAGTACAGCAGGAACCTGGCTGACAGGATTGATGCTGGATGCAACAAAAGATCTGAACACTGTTGCAGCATTTGCAAACAGCGGTGGAATCCGTACCAATCTGGTTATGGAGGAAGGACAGACAACGAGAGATATCACAGTTGCTGATATTTACACAATCAGTCCATTTGGAAATCGTCTGCTCACATATGCAATCACAGGAAAACAGATGGCAACACAGATTGAGAATGCAATCAAGTTCGATGATGATGATAAAGTAATCTACAATTATACGAACTTTGGAGATCAGTTTGCAGGAATTACTGTAACTTATGAAAAACAGGACAAGAGTATCAAAGTACTGTCTATCGTTACAGATGCAGGTGAGATCATAGATGTCAACGATGAAACAAAAACTTACAACGTAGTTGTAAATGAATATTGTGCGACACTTTCTCAGGATGGCATTGATTCTGTTTTCAAAAATCTGACACCGCTCGTTGCACTTGATGAGGCACCGGTAGATAATCTTAGCGCAATCGAAGCATTACGTGCGCGCAGAGATTCTGAAGGACTTGCTATGAAGGTAGATACAACAGCAAACTTGAAAGAAGATGCCGGAGAGGCAGCGGCTTGTGAACAGATGAGCAGCATTCTTGATAAAGTAAACAAGTTCAATTCTGATAATGTAAAACCGGAAAATAAAGCAGAGTTAGAGCAGCTGAATAAGGATATTGATGCACTGATCGCAGGTGGTAAGCTTACAGAAGGACAGACAACTGTACTTCAGAATAAAAAGCAGGAGATTGAGACACTTTTGAATAAGCTGAAAGAGATGGAAGCAGCATCAAAGAAAGAAGAATCAAAGAAGGAAGAACCAAAGAAAGAAACACTGAAGGCGGATCCTGTTAAGAAAACAGACAATGAGAAAAAAGCTGCAAAAACAGGAGATGAGAATTCTCTGATGTTATGGATTCTTATGATGGGAACAGCTGGTGTTGGAATTGCTGCTTCAGCAACAAAGATGAAACGCAGAAATGAATAGAAAAAGCACTTTTTGGTAAAAATAAAGGACATTCGTCTTTTAATGAAAACAAAAAGTCGGTATTTTGCATAAAAAAATAGTGATAAAATTGTGAAATAAAGACAAAATGTAAATAGAATGTAAAAAAAGGACTATAGTCCTGTTAAATACTTGGGACATATGTCATTATTGTGCTTACAGAATCCGAGAGAGAAAAATAAAAAGGAGGAAACGGGTTATGAACAAGAGAATAGTAGCAGCATTGCTGGCGGGTGTTATGGCATTTTCACTCACAGCATGCGGAGGAAGTGGAGACAAGAAGGGAAGTACATCTGATGCAGGTGACAGTGCGGATATGAAGATTGCAATGGTAACAGATTCAGGTGATATCACAGACCAGAGCTTCAATCAGACAACTTATGAAACATGTAAGTCCTGGTCAGCAGATAATGATGTAGAGTTCAATTACTATAAACCAGAGAGCGATTCTGATGAGGCTCGTAATGCAAGCGTAGATCAGGCTGTTGCAGATGGAGCAAATGTAGTTGTTCTTCCAGGATACATGTTTGCGGCAGCAATCGTAGATCAGTCTGATGTATATCCGGATGTTAAATTCGTAGCACTTGACGTAAGTGCGGGAGATATCTGTGAAAAAGGTGTAGGTGAAGGATACACATATAATCCAGATGATTATGAAGTGAGTGATTACTACAATACAGACAATGTATATTGCTGTACTTATCAGGAAGAAATCTCAGGATTTATGGCAGGATATGCAGCTGTTAAACTTGGTTACAAGCACCTTGGATTCCTTGGTGGAATGTCAGTTCCGGCTGTAACGCGTTTTGGTTATGGATATGTACAGGGTGCTGACAAAGCAGCAGAAGAACTTGGAATCACAGATCAGGTAGCTGTTGAGTATGTTTGCGGTGGACAGTTCTACGGTGATGCAGATATCACAGCTTACATGGATACATGGTATGGCGGAAAAGGCGTTGAAGCTGTATTTGCATGCGGTGGTGGAATCTACACATCAGCAGCTGAGGCAGCTGTTAAAACTGGTGGCAAGGTGATTGGAGTTGATTCTGACCAGTCAGGAATCATTAACTCATTCGAAGATGGTCTTACAATTACATCCGCAATGAAAGGTCTTTCAACAACTGTAGATACAGTTCTTACAGCAATCAAAGGCGGCGAGTGGGATAAATATGTAGGAAAGATTGACAATCTTGGTCTTGTATCAGAGAATCCGGACGAAAACTTTGTACAGCTTCCAATGGAAACAACACAGTGGGATGACGCATTCACACAGGACGACTACAAAGAGTTGGTTAAGAAACTGTATGACGGCGAGTACGAAGTAAGCGGAGACATCTCTGCAATGCCAAAGACAGCTATCACAGTGAATGATTACGGCAGCATCAAATAATAAACAGTAGCGATGAATTTTAAGAGGAAAGTAAAGAGTGATTTACTTTCCTCTTATCACCCTAATGGAATTTTGTATACTGTTTAACCAGGAAAACATAGGAGGATATACAAATGAGCGAGTATGCAATAGAGATGTTGGGAATTACCAAAAGATTTCCTGGAATTATTGCAAATGATAATATTACACTTCAGTTAAAGAAGGGCGAGATTCATGCACTGCTTGGCGAAAACGGTGCCGGAAAATCAACACTTATGAGTGTTCTTTTTGGATTATATCAGCCAGAAGAAGGAGAAATCCATAAGGACGGAAAGAAAGTAGATATTCAGAATCCAAATGATGCGAACGATCTGGGAATCGGAATGGTTCATCAGCATTTTAAACTGGTAGAATGTTTTAGTGTTTTGGATAACATCATTCTTGGAGTTGAGACAACAAAGAATGGTCTGCTTCAGAAAGACGGAGCGAGAAAGAAAGTTAAGGAGCTGTCTGAGAAATACGGTCTGTCTGTAGATCCGGATGCAATTATCGAGGATGTTACAGTTGGTATGCAGCAGAGAACAGAAATCTTGAAAATGCTCTATAAAGACAATGAGATCCTGATCTTCGATGAGCCAACAGCGGTTCTTACTCCACAGGAAATTCAGGAGTTGATGCAGATCATGAAGAATCTTGCAGCAGAAGGAAAGAGTATTCTTTTCATTACACATAAACTTGCAGAAATCATGCAGGTTGCAGACAGATGTAGTGTTTTGAGAAAAGGAAAATACATCGGAACAGTAGATATCAAGGATACTACACCGGAGAAACTTTCAGCGATGATGGTTGGAAGAGATGTCAACTTTATCGTTGATAAAGAAGAGGCAAAACCGGGCGAAGTAGTTCTTGATATCAAAGATATGACAGTTGCATCTAAACGCCACAAAAATAATGCAGTCAATGGAGTATCGCTTCAGGTTAGAAGAGGCGAGATCGTTTGTATCGCAGGAATTGATGGAAACGGACAGACAGAATTCGTATATGGACTTTCAGGACTTGAACCAATCACCGGTGGAACAGTTACAATGAACGGACAGGATATCACTCATATGCCGATCCGCAAAAGACTTACTTCCGGAATGAGTCATATCCCGGAGGACAGACATAAACACGGCTTGGTACTGGATTATTCATTGGAAGATAATATTGTGCTTCAGAGATATTTCGAACCGCAATTTACAAATAAGTTTGGATTTTTAAAGCGTAAAGCAATTCGTGAATATGCAAACAGACTGATTGAAGAATATGATATCCGTTCCGGTCAGGGAGCCATTACAAAGACAAGATCCATGTCCGGAGGAAACCAGCAGAAAGCGATCATTGCCAGAGAGATTGATAAAGATCCTGAACTGTTAATCGCTGTACAGCCGACGAGAGGACTTGACGTAGGAGCAATCGAACATGTGCATAAGCAGCTGGTGGCTGCAAGAGATGCAGGAAAGGGAGTACTCCTTGTAAGTTTGGAGCTGGATGAAGTAATGAATGTTTCTGACAGAATCCTTGTAATGTATGAAGGAGAGATTGTCGGAGAGTTCGATCCGAAGAAAGTAACAGTGGAAGAACTGGGACTTTACATGGCAGGTTCAAAGAGAAAGGAGACAAAGAGCAATGAATAAAGAGTCAAAAAAAGAAAGTATTTGGCGAAATAATGCGGTTCAGACGATCATTGCATCGCTTCTGTGTATTCTGCTTGGACTTCTTGTAGGTTATATCGTATTACTTATTATCAATCCTCAGGGCGCTGCAGGAGCAATCGTTGCAATTTTGAAAAACTATTTCTACTATCCAAGTTCTGTAGCAGTTATGAAATACTGTGGAACAACGATGGTAAAAGCATCAGCACTTCTGATGTGTTCTTTATCTGTATTGTTTGCTTACAAAGTTGGATTGTTCAACATTGGAGCAGCAGGACAGTATGTAGTAGGAGCAGGAGCTTCTCTGTATTTCGCATTAAAGTTTGGAGCACCGTGGTATGTTTGTCTTATTGCAGCAATCATTATCGCAGCTTTAGTTGGTGGAATCTCAGGTGCGCTGAAAGCTTACTTCAATGTAAATGAAGTTATTTCCTGTATCATGCTGAACTGGATTTCTCTTTACATTGTAAATATGCTTCTTACAAAAGTAAAAGCGGAATCAACACCGTATACAGTTGATCTGAAGAGCGGAAACAAGAGCGCACTCCTTCCAAACTGTGGACTCGACAGTTTATTTGCAGGAAATGAATTCGTAACGATCGGACTTCCGTTAGCTGTAATTATGGCAATCCTTGTGTGGATCATTCTTGGAAAGACAAAATTTGGTTATGAATTAAAAGCTACAGGTATGAATAAAAATGCTGCAAAATATTGTGGTATGAAAGAGAAGAGAAATATTATTCTTACAATGATGATCTCTGGTGCACTTGCAGGAATGGGTGCAGCATTCTTCTACTTAAGTGGTATCGAGACATGGATGGTACAGCAGACAAGCGTACCGAGCATGGGATTCAACGGAATCGCAGCCGCATTCCTTGGAGGACTTGATCCGATCGGAACAATCTTTGCTTCTTACTTCATCCAGCATATTACAAGTGGTGGAACTTATGTTGATAAGACAATGTATTGTACTCAGATTTCTGATCTGATCTCAGCGGTTATTATTTATCTTTGTGGTTTTGTATTCTTCTTTAAGCTCTGGTTTAACCGTTATTTGAATAAGAGAGATGAGAAGAAAGAAGTAAAAGGAGGTACTAAATAATGACATTATTACTCCAATATACTTTAATATTTGCATCAGTTCTGATTCTTGTCGCACTCGGCGGATGTTTCTCAGAACATAGTGGTGTTATCAACATCGGTCTTGAGGGAATCATGGTCATGGGTGCTCTTGGTGGCGCTCTGATGATGAAATATCTTCCGAACAGTATGGCTGCTCCGCTTGTGATCCTTCTTGTAGTATTGGCAAGCGTACTTGTTGGAATGCTTTTTTCATTGCTTTTAGGTGTTGCTTCTATCCATTTTAATGCGGATCAGACACTTGTCGGTACAGCACTGAACTTGTTAGGACCTGCACTTGCAGTTGTTATCGTAAGAGCCATCAACACAGCAGAAAATGTAGATAATGTATCATCAACAATCGCATATAAACATGCGAAGAAAGCATTTCTTGTTAATATCGGAAAGTTCGAATTCAGCTGGTTTATGCTTCTTGCATTGTTAGTTCTTATTGCATCCTATATTGTATTGTATAAGACAAAATTCGGACTCAGACTTATGGCATGTGGAGAGCATCCGCAGGCAGCTGACTCTGTAGGAATCAATGTATATAAGATGCGTTATGCAGGAGTTCTTATTTCAGGTGCTCTTGGCGGACTCGGCGGACTTGTATATATTACAGCCGGTGTTAGTGAGTGGAAGTTTGAAAATGGTGTGGCAGGATTTGGATTCCTTGCTCTCGCCGTAATGATCTTTGGTCAGTGGAAGCCTGTTAATATCGGACTTGCAGCAGTTCTTTTTGGACTGTTCCGTGCACTTTCCAATGTATACACAGGATTCCCTGCACTGGTAGCATTGAAGCTTCCAAGTACATTATATAATATGTTCCCATACATTATTTCTCTTATCGTTCTTATATTTGTATCAAAGAATTCGAGAGCACCGAAAGCAGAAGGAATACCTTATGATAAGGGACAAAGATAAAAGAAAAGGTGTATAATAAAAATATCAAATTGTAGAAAGGCGGCAATATCATGAAAAACTATTCAGAAGATCAAAACAGACAGTATCATATTCAGGTCGCAAAAGGAGAAGTAGGGCGTTATGTGATCATGCCAGGAGATCCAAAACGTTGCGTGAAGATTGCACAGTATTTTGATGATCCGGTTCTGGTTGCAGACAATAGAGAGTACATTACATATACGGGAACACTTGATGGAGTAAAAGTGAGTGTGACATCTACGGGTATTGGTGGACCGTCTGCATCTATTGCAATGGAAGAATTGTACAGATGTGGAGCGGACACTTTTGTGAGAATCGGAACCTGCGGAGGTATGCAGACAGAAGTTAAAAGTGGGGATGTTGTGATTGCGACAGGAGCAATCCGTATGGAAGGAACATCCAAGGAGTATGCACCGATCGAGTATCCGGCAGTAGCAGATCTTGATGTTACAAATGCATTGGTTGCGGCAGCAAAACAGAAGAAGTTTACACATCATACAGGAGTCGTACAGTGTAAGGATGCATTTTATGGACAGCACGAACCGGAAAAGATGCCAGTTGGCTATGAATTGATCAACAAATGGGAAGCATGGAAAATGATGGGATGTCTTGCATCAGAGATGGAGTCGGCGGCAATGTTTATCTGTGCATCTAAATTAAGAGCAAGAGCAGGTTCTTGTTTCCTTGTTGTGGCAAACCAGGAAAGAGAAAAACTTGGACTTGAGAATCCGGTTGTTCATGATACTGATATGGCAATCCAGGTAGCAGTTGAAGCAATCCGTAAGTTGATCAAAGAAGATCAGGAAAAAGAGAGCCAGAACTAAAAACAGGAAGAAACAGGAATAAAAGAAATAAGAATAGAAACGGAGATTAGTAATGGATATCAAAGAAATCTTAAAACACGTAGACCATACACTTCTTCTTCAGGGTTCCACATGGGAAGAAATCAAACAGATCTGTGACGACGCAATGAAATACGGAACAGCTTCTGTCTGCATTGCACCAAGTTACGTAAAACAGGCAGCAGAATATATGGGCGATAAAATGGCAGTTTGTACAGTAATCGGATTCCCGAACGGATACATGACAACTGCAGCAAAAGCATTTGAGACAAAAGATGCACTGGAAAACGGAGCTTCCGAGATTGATATGGTAATCAATATTGGCTGGCTGAAAGATAAGAAATATGACCTGATTGAGAATGAAATCAGAAGCCTGAAAGAAATCTGCGGTGACAAAATTCTCAAGGTTATTATTGAGACATGTTTCCTTACTGAGGAAGAGAAAATCAAAATGTGCGAGATCGTAACAAAGGCAGGAGCTGATTACATCAAGACCTCTACAGGATTTGGTGGAGCAGGAGCAACATTTGAAGATATTAAACTGTTCTCAGAGCATATCGGAGCAAATGTGAAGATGAAAGCAGCAGGTGGAATTTCCTCTATTGAAGATGCTGAAAAGTTCCTTGAGCTTGGAGCAGAACGTCTTGGAACAAGCCGTATCATCAAGATCGTAAAGAATGAGGAAGCAACAGGGTATTAAAGAAAAGAGGTGGAGGTTATGGAACAGATTATGGTTGAGAAATTAATTGATACAGCGATTGAGCAACTTAAGTTTTCCTATACACCTTATTCAAATTTCAAAGTTGGAGCGGCGCTTCTTGCGGAAAACGGAGAGATTTATACAGGATGCAATATAGAAAATGCGTCCTACACACCGACAAACTGTGCGGAGAGAACTGCATTTTTTAAGGCGGTAAGTGAAGGCGTTCATGATTTTCAGGCAATCTGCATTGTTGGTGGCAAAGAGGGAAAATTGACGGAATACACTGCGCCATGTGGTGTATGCCGTCAGGTTATGATGGAATTTTGTGATCCGAAGACATTTCAGATCATTCTTGCAGTGGATAAAGAACGATATGAAATTTATACTTTAGAAGAGCTGATGCCTCTTGGGTTTGGACCATTAAATTTGGTATAATGTACAGAGAGGATACATTACACTGGATTAATAGCTGACAAAGAAAGGGGGCAAACAATGATAAGAGAAGAAATTATAAAACTGCCAAAGGTAGAATTGCACTGCCATCTGGATGGATCGTTGAGTCAGGAATTTGTAGAAAAGAGACTTGGAAGACCGGTAGGAAAAGAAGAACTGAGCGTGTCCGATGATTGCACAAGTCTTGCAGAATATCTGGAAAAGTTTGATCTGCCGGGACAATGCTTAAGAGATGAAGAAGGTCTTGAGGAAGCCGGATATGATGTGCTCAGAAGTATGAAACAGGAGAACGTCATTTATTCTGAGATTCGCTTTGCACCGCTTCTTTCAGAGACAGAAGACATGAATTGCAATAAAGTGATCGAAGCAGTTCTAAGAGGTCTTGAAAGAGGAAAGAAAGATTTTGGAATTGACTTTGGCCTGATTGTATGTGCGATGCGTCATCATAGTGAAGAAATGAACTGGCGCATGATCCGTACAGCAAGAGAATATCTTGGATCAGGAGTGTGCGCAGCAGATCTTGCAGGCGCGGAAGCCTCCTATCCTATGTCAGAGTTTAAAAATCTGTTCCAGAACACCCACAAGATTGGGATGCCGTTCACAATCCATGCAGGGGAGTGTGGAAGTGTACAGAATATCATAGATTCCGTGGAAGCCGGGGCAGGAAGGATCGGTCATGGAATCGCAATGAGAGGACATAGTAATCTGATCAAAGAACTTGCAGGAAAAGGAATTGGGATAGAGATGTGTCCTATCAGCAATCTGCAGACGAAAGCGGTAGCAGGGCCGGAGGAATATCCGATCAGAGAGTTTTTGAATGGTGGTTTAAAAGTGACGGTCAATACGGACAATCGAACAGTCAGTGGTACAACCATGACAAGGGAACTGGAATTCATTCAGAAAATGTATGAGATCCGAGATGAAGAAATCTATCTTTTGATGAAGAATGCGGCAGATGTGGCTTTTACGAACGACACAATAAGAGAAAAATTATATCGGACGATTAAGAATGGTTGATATGACAGAGTAGGGGAAAATTTGTGAAAAAAGAAAAAATATCTATGCTGCTCCTGGCAGTGTTGGGGATTATTCTCGTGGGAACGGGGGTCGCTTTTAATGCGGCAGCAGCACTGGGAAATGATCCAATTGGAATTATGTATGATGGAATCAGGAACATAGCCGGACTTACAGAGGAACAGTTGGGGACAGCGTCTAATATTGTAAATATTGTTTTGATTGTTTTTATTTTCTTTGCGGACAGACATTATGTGAATATCGGAACGTTTGTATATTGTATTCCATATGGTACGATCGTGAAATTTGGGGGAAAACTATATCACATGATATTTGTGACGCAGACGTTAAGTACACAGATTATTGGAGCAGCAGTTGGTTGTCTGCTTTTGTATACAGGTGTTGCAATGTATATTACAGCGGATATAGGGCTGGATCCATTTACCGGAGTTGTTATGGTGATAAGAGATAAATTGAAAAAAGAATATCGCTACGTTAAAATTGGATTTGATCTCTGTTGTATCGTAATTGGAACATTATTAGGTGGAAAACTGGGGGTTATTACGATTGTCACAGCATTGTCGGCAGGCATAATAATCCAGTGCTTATCGGAATTGATGGGGAAAATGAGGAAAGTTTATGGCGCATAATTATTTACATGAAATGTTACCGTTTTTAAAAGAGATTGATAAAAAAAGACAGGAACAGTTTGAAATCTATTTCAACAGTGCCCCACTTTGGGTTATGGATTCGCTGGAAGTAGAGAATATAGCAGCAGGAACAATATTTATCCGTGAGAATGAAGTGGTGGATACGATTTATTTCGTTGGAAAGGGAAGAGTAAAAGCGACAGATTACCGAGTTTCAGGAATAGCATTTGACTTTATGAAACCAGACAATGTGCTTGCCCTTGGAGGAATGGAAGTCATCATGGAAATAGAGAATTACAGAACAACAATCCAGGCAGAAACGGATTGTATACTGGTCAAGCTGTCTCGTGCAAAATATCAGAGATGGCTGTATTCTGATCCGGAAACATTTCGGTTGGAGGCTAAAATAACCTGCTTTTCATTGTTGGAAGAAGAGAGACGAAACCGTCTGTATCTATTTCTTCAGGGGGCAGACAGGCTGGCACTTTTATATGTGGAATTGTATGAAAAATACAATAAGAACGGAATACTTTATCTAAAAGAGAGTCGTACGAGTATGGCAGATGAAACAGGGCTGTGTCTGAAGAGTGTCAGCAGAGCGATTCGAAAATTTTCAGAATCAGGTCTTGTTACAAAAAGTGGCAATCAGATACTGATCAGTAAAGAACAGTATGAAGGACTGAAAAAGATAGTCAATGAAAAGATTGACAGGTCATAAAACAAAGAAAAGGAGTGTGGAAATGATGTATAAGAAATTAGTTACATGTCTTGAAAGTGTAAGACAGAAAATAGATTTTAAACCGGAAGTAGCACTGATCCTCGGATCCGGACTTGGAGATTTCGCAGATGGGATCAAGATTGAGCAGACCATCGATTATACAGAGATTGAAGGATTTCCGGTTTCTACAGTAAAGGGACATAAAGGACGTTTTGTATTTGGTTATGTAGAGGATACACCGGTTGTGATCATGCAAGGACGCGTTCATTATTATGAGGGATATAAGATGTCAGACGTTGTTCTTCCGACACGTCTGATGGGAATGCTTGGGGCGAAGAAGATCCTTCTTACAAATGCGGCAGGTGGATGTAATCCATCTTATAAAGCCGGTGATTTCATGATGATCACAGATCACATTACAACAGGAGTTCCAAGCCCGCTGATCGGACCGAACATCGAGGAGCTGGGAACAAGATTTCCGGATATGAGTGAAGTGTACAGCAAGCGCCTTCAGGATGTGATCCGCAAGTGTGCAGCGGATTGTGGTATTGAGATGCAGGAAGGTGTTTATGTTCAGTTTACAGGACCGAACTATGAGACACCGGCAGAGATAAGACTGGCACAGAGCTGGGGCGGAGATGCAGTCGGAATGAGTACGGCATGTGAAGCTATGGCAGCACGTCATATGGGAATGGAAATCTGCGGAATCTCCTGTATCACAAATATGGCAGCAGGAATTTCGAAAGTTGAATTAAATCATAAGGAAGTACAGGAGACAGCAGACCGCGTAGCAAAATCATTTAAGGAGCTTGTCACAAAAGTCGTTGTAAACATGTAATGGAGTGTGATTTTTATGAAAAAATATAATCGAATTTTTACAATCGTGATCGATTCATTCGGAGCAGGTGCAATGCCGGATGCTGCAGAGTATGGGGATGCAGGAACAGACACAATGGGACATATTTCAGAGTCTGTAGATGAATTTCATATTCCAAATCTTCAGAAACTTGGAATCGCTAATTTGCATCCAATGAAACAGGTGGCACCGGTAGAAAGACCGATGGGATATTATTCTTTCCTGAAAGAAGCAAGTACCGGAAAGGATACGATGACCGGACATTGGGAGATGATGGGACTTCATATTACGAAGCCATTTAAGACATTTACAGAGACGGGGTTCCCAAAAGAATTGCTCGATGAACTGGAAAAGAGAACAGGACATAAGATCATCGGAAACAAAAGTGCCAGTGGAACAGAGATTCTTGATGAGCTTGCAGAAGAAGAGATTGCAACAGGTCATATGATCGTCTATACATCTGCAGATTCTGTATTGCAGATCTGCGGAAATGAGGAGACCTTCGGACTGGACGAGCTTTACCGCTGCTGTGAGATCGCACGCGATATTACGATGAAAGATGAGTGGAAAGTCGGACGTGTTATTGCAAGACCTTATGTTGGAAAGAAAAAAGGTGAGTTCAAGCGTACAAGTAACAGACATGATTATGCGCTGAAACCATACGGAAGAACAGCACTTAATGCACTCAAAGATGCAGGATATGATGTGATTTCAGTTGGTAAGATCTTTGATATTTTCGATGGAGAAGGTCTGACAGAATCAAATAAATCCAAGAGCTCTGTTCACGGAATGGAACAGACAATTGAGATATCAAAGAGAGATTTTAAGGGACTGTGTTTTGTAAATCTTGTAGATTTTGATGCATTGTGGGGACACCGCAGAAATGTAAAGGGATATGCAGAAGAACTTGAACGCTTCGACGTGAAATTAGGAGAATTTCTTGGAGAATTGAGAGAGGATGATCTTCTGATCATTACTGCAGATCATGGAAATGATCCGACACACACAGGAACAGACCATACAAGAGAAATGGTTCCGTTTTTCGCATATTCTCCATCTATGGAAGGGTGCGGAAAACTGCCGGATTCAGATACATTTGCAGTGATCGGAGCAACGATTGCAGATAACTTTGATGTAAAGATGCCGGAAGGAACAATAGGAGCATCTATCCTGGATGAATTGAAATAAAAATATCTGAGAAATAATACGGAAAAAAGCAAATTCTTCGGAGTTTGCTTTTTTCGTTTTATGGAAGAGGAAAATGTGATATTCTTTTAGTAGTTAGATCTTAAAAGATAGGGCAAGGAGATTGAAAAATGGACGAAAGATTAAAACAACAGTTGGATTTTGCACTGGAGATAGATAAAGAGAAAAATATTTTGAGACAGACGCATCTCTCAGGACATGGAAGAAGGGAAAATGATGCGGAGCATGCATGGCATATGGCAATTATGTCATATCTTTTCAGAGAGCATTCGAATGAGCCGGTAGATATTGCAAAGGTGATGCTGATGTGTCTGATTCATGATATTGTAGAGATTGATGCAGGTGATACTTACGCATATGATACAGAAGGATTAAAGACGCAGAAGGCAAGAGAGGACGCGGCGAAGGAAAGAATCTTCTCAATCCTGCCGGAAGATCAGAAGCAGGAATTGATTGCTCTTTTCGATGAGTTTGAGGAATTTGAAACTGCGGAATCCAAGTTCGCACATGCGATGGATAACCTGCAGCCGTTGATGCTTAATAACAGCAATGGAGGAAATGACTGGAAAGAGCATGGAGTATGTGCAGACCAGGTTTATGGCCGTCAGAAAAAGACGGGGCTTGGATCAGAAAAAATATATGAAGTTGTAGATCAGATCATTCAGGAGAATATAAAAAAGGGAACAATTAAAGAATAGAACTACATTCCACTTCCGTGTCTGGCAGTTGGACAAGAAATAAGCAATAAAAACATAGATATACGTTTCTGTGGAGGGATACCTTATGATAACTTTAAATGATTACCTGTACTCCGGCGATACTATTTTCAGAGTGTTGCAGAATTATATTACAGATTTAAGAGAAGATGCGCGAAAGACAAAAAATGAAATTGACCTGATTCATTGTAACTTTCTGATCCAGATCAGGGAACTTCTGGAACATAATGATTTCCTTACAACCCAGTCGCAACAGATCCGGGAATTCTATAAATATATGACCAAAGAATATCCATATTTGGCATTTACAGTAAAGGGAAGAATCAAGTCTTTGATTCGTGCGGAAGAAAAATTTAACGGTTATATCGTGAAATATATTTCAGATTATTATAGAGAGCACGGAACATATCCGACAACGGCAGAGTTAAAGAGCAGCCTCAGCTGCTTTCGTGACTTGATTGCATATAGGATCGTGATTTCTATGCCGAAATGTCATTATGAAAATGAAGAAGAGCGTCAGATTGCAGAACTGGAGTGTCTGTACGGGATAGCGAATGTACTACCGGGCTTTCTTGAGGAGAGGGGATTTACAGCAGAGCCGGCAAATGGTGTGATGGAAAGTCATTCCCCACTCATGGATGACAATGTCAGACCATATTACAGAGATTATATTTCAGACAGCCAGCCGGATGAATACCAGTCACTGCATATTACATTCTATGATAACTGTTCAAGAAGCTATATAGAGGTTCAGATCCGTACAAAGCAAATGGATGATATTGCAGAGATTGGACCGGCAAATCATCTCGGATATGAGAAAAAACAAGAGAAAGAGCGTGCCAGAAGAAATGCGATTCCAAAAGGTGAGTGCATTTATTTTGATGAGGCATATGAACGTGGGATGAAGCTTCTGGGATTGGATCTGGCAAAGCTGGATGTAAATATGTTTGCAGCGATGAATAACAGTCTGATCAATGATGGGTGTGGATTGTTTCGAGGAAGACTTATCTTGCCGTATGAGCATTTGTCGAGATTCCAGAATGATCTGATCGATTAGAAAAAAGAATTACAAAGGAGAAGGTGTTTGATGGGGGACAACAAGAAAAAATGGCTATGGATCAGCCTCGGAATAGTTGCAGGAGTCTTGGTTATAGGGGACATAGGAACTGCTTTGTACTTTATGAGTCATTTTCTTCCGAATACAAAAGTCAATGGGAAAGATTTTTCTTATGCTAAGGAAGAAGATGTGGCAGATTATCTGAAATCAGAAGTTAAGAAGTATGAATTGAAGATTACAGAACATGCGGGACTTTCTGATAGGATTACAGGAAAAGAGATCTCTGTTGAATATAAAGAAAATGGAGCGATTGATAAACTATTAAAAGCTCAGTCAGTTTTCCTGTGGCCGGCAGCATGGTCGGGAGAGGGAAAAGGATTGTCCATCACGGCAAGTGCAGATTATGATGAGAAAGCATTAGATGCGAAGATTGCAAGTCTGACAGCTATGACAACAGAACAGGTACAGCCAATATCTTCCATGCCGGTATTTGATGGAGAAAAGTTTGTGCCGGGTGATATTACGGAAGGAACAGCAATAGATGCAGATGCATTGAAGAAAGCGGTAGTTGAAGCGATAGAGGGATTGCAAGAGCAGTTAGATCTTGACGAAGCAGGATGTTATGTTCAGCCTGCATATACAAAAGAATCACCGGAAGTTCAGCAGGCGTGCGATGCGATGAATGCATACCTGAATGCAAGTGTAACTTACGAGATGGGACTGGATACTCCGGTTGTGGTTGATAAATCTATTATTTCACAATGGGTGACAGCAGATGAGAATTATGTGGTGACATTTCACCCGGAACTAATACAGGAATGGGTAACACAGTTTGCACAGCAGTATGATACTGCAGGAAAGACCAGGCAATTCACTACACCGGATGGAAGAGCAACCGAGGTTTCAGGTGGAACTTACGGTTGGGAGATTAATGAAACGGCAGAGTATGAGACACTTCTTGCGAACATTCAGAATGGCGAAACAGTAAGTCGTGAGCCGGTTTATGTGGAAGGAAAGACTGCGGCGTCGCATGGTGCGCAGGATTGGGGCTCCACTTATGCGGAAGTCGATCTGACGAATCAGAAAATGTGGTATGTCAAAGACGGAGAAGTTCTGATGTCAGCAGATGTGGTGACCGGACTTCCGAAAGGCGGAAGAAGTACGCCGGCGGGAGTTTATACGATTCTGGAGCGAATGCAAAATAAAGTTTTACGTGGTAATTTAAGACCGGATGGAACAAGAGAGTATGAGACACCGGTGAAATATTGGATGCGAGTGACATATTCCGGTGTTGGTTTCCATGATGCAACATGGCAGAGCAGTTTTGGAGGAAATGTATATACCTACAGAGGCTCTCATGGGTGTATCAATATGAGCTATTCGGATGCAGGAAGATTATATGAGCTGATCCAGGTTGGAGATCCGGTAATTATGCACTATTAAGAAAAGTAAAAAAATCAAGAAAAATCTGCCATTCGGCAGATTTTTCTGTATACTAGAGAATGACTAAAATTGTGAAAGAGGTAAAAGTATTGAAAAAGAAATCCGTAAATAATGTATTACTTCTGCTGACGGCACTGATCTGGGGCGCAGCATTTGTCGCACAAAGTGTTGGAATGGACTATATTGGACCGTTTACATTTAACTGTGTCAGAAGTATTCTTGGAGGAATTGTGCTGATTCCCTTGATTTATGTATTAGATAAGCAGAAAAAGAGGAATACATCAAAAGTAGAAGAAGTTGAACCAAATAAAAAAACGCTTGCGATCGGTGGAATTTGTTGTGGCATTTTTCTTATGCTTGGAAGTTCTCTTCAGCAGATCGGAATCCAGTATACAACAGCAGGAAAAGCAGGATTCATCACAGCATTATATATTCTGATCGTTCCAATCTTAGGCATGGTTGTTGGAAAAAAAGCAGGGATTAAAGTGTGGATTGGTGTAGTACTTGCTGTGATTGGTATGTATTTCTTATGCATGACATCAGGATTTTCCATTGCAAAAGGGGATTTTTATGTTTTACTAGGATCTATTGCTTTTTCATTTCATATTTTGGTGATCGATCATTTTTCATCAAAGGTGGATGGAGTGAAGATGTCCAGCATTCAATTTTTCGTTTGTGGAATTCTTTGCTCAGTGCCAATGATTTTGTGTGAGCATCCGGAAATGTATTCTATACTACAGGCATGGAAGCCAATCGCATATGCGGGAATTATGTCCTGTGGAGTTGGATATACTTTGCAGATTGTTGCACAAAAAAATACAGACCCGACAGTTGCCTCGCTTTTGTTGAGTCTGGAGTCTGTATTTTCAGTACTTGCCGGTTGGGTGATCCTTGGAGAAAAGTTGTCTCCAAGAGAACTTTTTGGATGTGTACTTGTATTTGTAGCTGTGATTCTTGCACAGCTTCCGGAGAAAAAGATCAATCTCTCATAAACAGGTTTACAACATAGAGAATTCCGTCTTCGTCATTCGACTTTGTGATAAAGTCCGCAGAATCTTTGACGATTGGCTGGGCATTCTCCATTGCTACACCAAGACCGGCGTATTCGATCATAGACAAATCGTTGAAGCCGTCTCCGCAGCAGATCATGGAATCGGCAGTGAGTCCGATACTGTTCAGAAGCTTTTGCAGAGAGTGTGCCTTATCGATGTTCTGAGGCATGATCTCTAAGAAGAATGGCTCAGAACGGTAAATGTTGAGCAGCCCGTGGTATTGTTTCTGCAGCTTCGACATCAGGTCTTCCAGGATAGAAGGTTCACCTGGGATAAGCATTTTATTGACCGGAAAATCAAGTGCGGCAGGGAAGTCCTCAACCGGACAGATCTCCATGCTGTTGATGGCGGCTTCTTTCTCAGTGTATTCATTACTCTGAATACCGGAGAGAATTACTTTGTCAGTATAAGAGATGAGGTCTAATCCCGGATATTCTTTTACCGTCTCATAAATCGGACGGATAACTTCCTGTGGGATAACCTTATTATAAATAATTGCATTGTCAGAACAGCGGGTGATTCTCGCACCATTAAAGGAGAGCATGAAGCCGCCATATTCTTTCAAATGTAATTCCTCTGCCAGAGGCGCAACACCGTTGATCGGGCGGCCACTGGCGAGGACAACTTTCTTTCCATTTTGTTGAATCTCAATCAGAGCGTCCCTTGTAGGGGGCGTTATTTCTTTTCTTGAATTGGTCAGTGTACCATCGAGATCAAGTACAATCACTTGGTATTTCATAATAATTAAAACTCCATTCCGTCGTATGACGACAGTAATTAATGATGTGCTTCATTCAGCAGCTTAGTTTTGGTATCGTATAGTTTCTGGGAAAGATCTACATATACCTTATGTGGATTAAAGAGACGTTTTGTCTCATCCCAAAGAGTCTCTTTCTCCTGACGACAGAATTCTGCAATCTCCTTTACAGATGGGGATTCGTACTTACATTCTCCATGCTGGAAGATCGGAACAAGCAGTTCACGCATTGTGTAGCTTCCGCCCGGAAGAAGTGTTTTCTTCCATGTAGCATTCGGGTCAAAGAGAAGAAGATCTTCTTCCGTGTTAAATGTCTCATCAGCAAAGCAGATCAGATCAGCGCGCAGCATACCAGTCTCTTTATCGTAAATACGATAAATGGTTTTATTTCCAGGATTGGTGATCTTTTCAATGTTTTCAGAAATCTTGATCTTTGGCTGGAATTCGCCTTCTGCGTTCTGGATAGCAGCCAGTTTATACACACCGCCAAAGGACGGGCAGTCCTTGGATGTAATAAGATTCGTTCCGACACCCCAGGACGAAATAGCAGCGCCCTGCATCTTAAGATCGTGGATCAGAAATTCATCCAGATCGTTGGAAGCGGCAATGACAGCATCCTGGAATCCGGCATCATCCAGCATCTTACGCGCCTTTTTGGAAAGGTAAGCGAGGTCACCGGAGTCAAGGCGGATACCGTAGCTCTTCGGTTTGATGCCTGCTTCGCGCATCTCAGTAAAGACACGGATCGCATTTGGAACACCTGATTTCAATGTGTCGTAAGTATCGACAAGCAGTGTACAGGCATCAGGATACAATCTTGCATATTCTTTGAATGCAGTATATTCATCTTTGAAAGTCATGATCCAGCTGTGTGCATGTGTTCCCATAACCGGTACATCAAACATTTCGCCGGCGAGTACATTGGAAGTTCCGACGCATCCACCGATCACAGCAGCTCTTGCTCCGTACAGACCAGCATCCGGCCCCTGGGCACGACGAAGTCCGAACTCCATGATACCATCTCCCTGTGCTGCGTAAACAACGCGAGAAGCCTTCGTAGCGATCAGACACTGATGATTCAGAATTGTAAGGATTGCTGTCTCAACAAGCTGAGCCTCCATGATCGGAGCCACAACTTTCAGAAGTGGTTCTCTTGGAAAGATGACGCTTCCTTCCGGAATCGCATAAATGTCTCCGCTGAAATGGAATCCGCTCAAATAATGAAGAAAATCCTCACTGAACAATCCGAGCCCTCTTAAATAATCAACATCTTCGTAAGAAAAATTCAGATTTTTAATATAGTCAATGACCTGATCCAGCCCTGCCATGATGGAATATCCGCCTTTGTTTGGGTTATCACGGAAGAAAACATCGAATACAACGGTCTGATTTTCCTGTGTTTCAAAATATCCCTGCATCATTGTAAGCTCGTACAGGTCTGTCAATAAAGTAAGATTTTGTGCACTCATACTAATATCCTCTCTTAAAAATACTGCCTCAGAAAACGCTGCAGGCAGAAAGATTGCTCTCACATTGAAGTAATTATACATAATTCAGAAAGGTAAATCAATTCATAGTAAAGATATGTTAAAAAAATATCAAATAAAGGTAGCTGTTCAGAGCCAACTAAATAATCAAAGAAATTGATGAGATTTGATTGACAACGGCATAGAAAATACCTTAAGGTATAGGAAACATATTAAAAAACGGGCCGCGTAAGCCAGCGGCAGAATGGAGAAAAGATGAGATTAGGAGTAAAACAGGTACTTACGGTAGTAAAGCTGGTAGATTTTGGTGTATACCTTGGAAGTGACGAGGAACGTGTCCTTCTTCCAAAGAAACAGGTTCCGGACGGAATAGAACTGGGAGATCCGATTGAGGTATTCCTTTACAAAGATTCTTCCGACCGTATGATCGCAACAACGAATGAGCCAAAGATCACTCTTGGACAGCTGGCTGTCCTGACAGTAGCAGATGTAGGCAGAATGGGTGCTTTCCTTGACTGGGGACTTGAGAAGGACCTGTTCCTTCCATTCAAAGAACAGACAGAGAAGGTAGAAAAGGGCGACCGCTGTCTGGTAAGTCTTTATGTAGATAAGAGCGAGAGACTTTGCGCGACAATGAAGATCTATCACCTTCTGCAGACAGACTCTCCTTATAAAAAGGATGATGTTGTAACCGGAACAGTTTATGAGGTGAATCGTGATCTAGGAGCTTTCGTGGCAGTAGACAATCTGTATTCTGCATTGATCCCAAAGAGAGAGATGTATGGAAGAATGTATCCGGGACAGGAGATTGAAGCACGTGTGGCGGCAGTCAAAGAAGATGGAAAACTTGATCTGAGTGTCCGTGGGAAGATTCCGGAGCAGATGGACAAAGATGCAGAACTGATCCTGGAATGTATTGAGACTTGCGGAGGCAAGCTTCCATTCACAGATAAAGCAGATCCGGAGCGCATTAAAGCAGAGATGGGAATGAGTAAAGCTGCGTTCAAACGTGCGGTTGGAAGACTTTTAAAACAGAAGAAAATCGTGATCAAAGAGGACGGTATTTATAGTTTGTAAAAGCAATCTGTATGCGAACCGTTACGTGTTAGAGAAAGTGACTATGACTTGTAGGAAGTGTTGTTTTAAATAGAAAAAAGTGTGAAATTCTATATGCTGAAAATAAGAAAAATAGTGATTCTTCCTACTTGTAATATGCTCTAAATACGTTATAATAACAATAGGAATGAGAAATTGATAAGTAATATCATTCCTAGATAAATTTAGGAAGTAAAATCAAAATAAATTTTTAAAAAGAAAGGGGTATTTAGAATGAAAGTTCAGAATATTACAGATGTTGAAGGATTTTTTAAGGTAGTAGATTCCTGTAAAGGAAGAGTAGAGTTAGTAACAGGTGAGGGAGACAGACTGAACCTGAAGTCCAAACTTTCCCAGTATGTATCAATGGCTAACATCTTCTCTAACGGAGAGATCCCGGAGCTGGAAGTTATCGCTTACGAGAAAGAAGATACAGATAAGCTGATCCAGTTCATGATGGATGGTGGAAATAAATAAGATTTAACATTTAAAAATTTCCATAAAGAGTGTAAAATGAAGGGAAGGGATTCTGACCTGTGTATCAAGTCAGAACCTTCCCTTTTCTTAGTTAAAATTTGATCATTGAGGTGAACTATGAGTTTTGCACATTTGCATGTCCATACAGAATTTAGTCTGCTGGATGGATCGAATAAGATAAAAGAATACGTGTCCAGGGTCAAAGAACTTGGGATGAACAGTGCAGCAATTACAGATCACGGCGTTATGTATGGTGTGATCGACTTCTATCGGGAAGCAAAGAAGCAGGGAATCAATCCGATTCTCGGATGTGAGGTCTATGTGGCTCCCAATTCCCGTTTTGATCGAGAGATTACAGGAGGAGAAGACCGATATTATCATCTTGTGCTTCTGGCAGAGAATGAGGAAGGGTATGCAAATCTGACGAAGATCGTCTCGAAAGGATTTGTGGAAGGATATTATTATAAACCGCGAGTAGACAAGGAACTTCTGCGTAAATATCATAAAGGAATTATTGCTTTAAGTGCCTGTCTTGCAGGTGAGGTGGCAAGATTCCTGACGAAGGGATTATATGAAGAGGCGAAGAAGACAGCCTTAGAGTATCAGGAGATTTTTGGTGAAGGAAATTTCTTCCTGGAATTACAGGATCACGGCATACCGGAACAGGGACTTGTCAACCAGCAGCTGATCAAGATGTCGGAAGAGACAGGAATCGAGCTGGTTGCTACGAACGATATTCATTATACCTATGCAGAAGACGCGAAGCCGCATGATATTCTGCTTTGTATTCAGACTGGTAAGAAACTTGCAGATGAGAATCGTATGCGATATGATGGTGGACAGTATTATGTGAAGTCAGAAGAAGAGATGCAGCGTTTGTTCCCTTATGCGAAACAGGCGTTGGAGAACACACAGAAGATTGCGGACCGTTGTCATGTCGAGATTGAATTTGGTGTAACAAAGCTTCCGAAATACGATGTGCCGGAAGGTTATACTTCCTGGGAGTATCTGCAGAAGCTTTGTTATGAAGGTTTGGAAAAACGATATGGTGATCCGTCAGAGGAATTGAAAGATCGCTTGTCTTATGAATTGGAAACTATTCATCAGATGGGATATGTAGATTATTTCCTGATCGTGTGGGATTTCATTAAATACGCGAAAGACCATGGAATCGCCGTAGGACCGGGACGTGGATCAGCCGCGGGAAGTATTGTATCTTACTGTCTTGAGATCACGACGATCGATCCAATTCGCTATCAGCTGCTGTTCGAGCGTTTCCTGAATCCGGAACGTGTGTCCATGCCCGATATCGACGTTGATTTCTGTTATGAGAGACGTCAGGAGGTCATCGATTACGTTACAAGAAAATATGGAAAAGACTGTGTGGCACAGATCGTCACATTCGGTACGCTGGCGGCGCGTGGTGTGATCCGTGATGTTGGGCGTGTAATGGATCTTCCATATGCTTATGTGGATTCTATTTCCAAAATGATTCCGCAGGAGCTGGGAATTACGATCGATAAAGCATTGAAGATGAATCCGGATCTGAAAAAGTTATATGATACAGATGAGACAGTGACGAATCTGATTGATATGGCGAAGCGTCTGGAAGGACTTCCAAGACACTGCTCCATGCATGCAGCCGGTGTTGTGATCTGTCAGAAACCGGTTGATGAATATGTACCGCTTTCAAGGGCAGCAGACGGAACGATCACAACGCAGTTTATCATGACGACACTTGAGGAACTTGGACTTCTGAAAATGGACTTCCTGGGACTTCGTACACTGACAGTAATTCAGAATGCAGTGCTGCTTGCAAGAAAAAAACAGCCGGAACTGAATATCAATCAGATTGATTATAATGATCAGAAGGTCCTGGATTATATCGGAACCGGCAAGACGGATGGTGTGTTCCAGCTTGAGAGTGCCGGAATGAAAGGGTTCATGAAGGAACTGAAGCCGCATAATCTGGAAGATGTCATTGCCGGAATCTCGCTGTACCGTCCGGGTCCGATGGATTTCATTCCGCAGTACATCCGAGGAAAGAATGACAGTTCTTCCATCACATATGATTGTCCACAACTGGAGCCGATCCTTGCACCGACTTATGGATGTATTGTCTATCAGGAGCAGGTTATGCAGATTGTACGAGATCTTGCCGGATATTCACTTGGACGAAGCGATCTTCTGCGCCGTGCGATGTCAAAGAAAAAGGCAGCGGTCATGGAGAAAGAGCGAAAGATCTTTATTTACGGTGATGAGGAAACCGGCGTACCTGGCTGTATAAAGAATGGAATTGATGAGCAGACTGCGAATAAGATTTATGATGAGATGATTGATTTCGCAAAGTATGCGTTCAATAAGTCTCATGCGGCTGCATATGCAGTGGTTTCTTATCAGACTGCATGGCTGAAATATTATTTCCCAGTAGAATATATGGCAGCGCTTATGACCTCAGTCATTGATAATCCGTCTAAGGTATCCGAGTATATTTATGCATGTCGTCAGATGAATATTAAGATCCTGCCACCGGACATTAACAAAGGGGAAGCGAATTTCTCCGTAGACGGTGGGGATATCCGTTATGGACTTGCTGCGATCAAGAGCATCGGAAGACCAGTGATCAAGGCAATCGTGGAAGACAGAGAAGAACTTGGATTATTCCAGAATCTGGAAGACTTTATTACGCGTCTTTCGGCAAAAAATGTATTGAATAAACGAACCATTGAGAATCTGATCAAGGCGGGTGCATTGGATACGCTTGGCGGAACAAGAAAGCAGTTCATGAGTATCTATGTACAGATCGTAGATCATGTAACTCAAGAAAAAAAGAACTCTATGGTTGGTCAGATGACATTGTTTGACTTGGTGAGTGAAGATCAGAAAGAAGAATTTCAGATCAGGATGCCTGATGTGGGAGAATATTCCAAAGAAACACTTCTCGCATTTGAAAAAGAAGTACTTGGAATCTATGTCAGCGGACATCCGCTTGAGGCGTATGAGGAGAAGTGGAAGAAATCCATTTCTGCGACAACGGCAGACTTCCAGCTGGATGAAGAGACCGGTCATACAAAAGTGCATGACGGGGCAAAAGAAATCATTGGCGGAATGATCACGGAGAAGACAATAAAGCATACAAAGACAAATCAGATGATGGCATTTATCACGGTAGAGGATCTTCTGGGAACAGTAGAAGTTGTTGTATTTCCAAGAGATTATGAAAAGAACAGAGACTATCTGGAAGTAGACAGTAAGGTATTTGTCCGTGGAAGAGTTTCAGAAGAAGACGATAAGCCGAGTAAGATGATCTGTGAGAAAATTATCCCATTTGAACGGACGAAAAAGGAATTGTGGATTCAGTTTCCTGATAAGGCGACATTTCTGGATGAGGAACAGATTGTCTATGGATATCTGGCAGATTCAGACGGAGATGATGAAGTTATAATCTACTGTGCGAAGGAACGTGCGGTGAAAAAACTGCCGAAAAACAGGAATATCGGTATAAATGAACAAATTTTAAGCAGATTGATGAATCATTTTGGAGAGAAGAGAATAAAAGTAGTTGAAAAACCTATTGAAAACATATTCTAAATAAGGTAGAATATTGGCGGAGTTGATAAAAAATTGACAATGATTGGTTTTGGCAGTAATCAGACATTTCAGAGAAAGGGTGGACTAAAACATGGCAGAAAATAAAACAGTCGACAAAGAAAAATATCTTGATGAAATTGAAGACAGCATCCGTACAATCGGTGTCCTGACAAGTGGAGGAGATGCTCCGGGAATGAACGCAGCAATCCGTGCGGTAGTAAGACGTGCACTTGCAAAAGGACTTAAGGTTCGCGGAATCCGCAGAGGTTATCATGGACTTCTGAAAGAAGAGATCATTGATATGTCAGCACGTGATGTGTCTGATATCATTGAGCGTGGAGGTACAGTTCTCCAGACAGCCCGTTGTAAGACAATGCGTACAGAAGAAGGTCAGCAGAAGGCAGCTGCGATCTGCAAGAAGTACGGAATCGACGGACTGGTAGTAATCGGTGGAGACGGATCTTTCGCAGGAGCTCAGAAGCTGGCAAACCTTGGTGTAAATACAATCGGTATTCCAGGAACAATCGACCTTGATATCGCATGTACAGACTACACGATCGGATTTGATACAGCTGTTAATACAGCAATGGAAGCAATCGATAAGGTTCGTGATACATCTACATCTCATGAAAGATGCAGTGTCATCGAGGTTATGGGACGTGATGCAGGATATCTTGCACTGTGGTGTGGTATCGCCAACGGAGCAGAGAAGATTCTCATGCCAGAGGAAAAGGACTACGATGAGAAAGCTCTGATCGAAGATATTCTTGAGAACAAGAAGCGTGGTAAGAAGAACTACATCATCATCAATGCAGAGGGTGTCGGAGATTCTATCAATATGGCAAAGAGA